>Ga0070741_10001273_pt1 | contig 78784 bp, 75 predicted proteins | sample Coa_R1_4_FD_66440 | JGI IMG/M metagenome (GOLD analysis project Ga0070741, IMG submission 66440) | Surface soil microbial communities from Centralia Pennsylvania, which are recovering from an underground coalmine fire - Coalmine... | ecosystem: Environmental > Terrestrial > Soil > Unclassified ...
CGATGGCGGACGAGGCCGGCGATCGCGCGCAGCACGGTCGTCTTGCCGGCCCCGTTCGGCCCGATCAGCCCCACCCACTCGCCGCGCTCGACGCCGAACGACACCCGGTCGACGACCGCTCTGCCCCCGAGCTCGACCGTGACGCGGTCGAGCGCGACCGCGTTCACCTCCTGGCCTTTCTGGCCATGGCAGGGGTCAGACCCCTGCCATGGCCGACAGCGACGATGGGGCGCATGGTTGAGCGGAGCTGTGGACGAAACGGCGCGCAGATGTTGCAGCCAGGGGTCAGACCCCTGTCGTGTCCGTTCTGGCTCACGTCGAGGCCATCCGTCTCGACGTTCGCAGCACGATCGCGAAGAAGGGTGCTCCGAAGAACGCGGTGACGACGCCGATCGGCAGCTCCGCCGGCGAGAGGGCCGTTCTGGCGATCACGTCCGTCAGCACGAGGAACGACGCTCCGACGAGGATCGAGAGCGGCAGCAGCAGGCGGTAGCTCGGGCCGGCGACGAGCCGGATCGCGTGCGGGACGATGATCCCGACGAACCCGATCAGGCCGCTGACCGCGACGGCGGCGGCCGTGCCGATCGTCGCGCAGACCACGACGACGAGCCGCACCCGCCCGACGTGGACGCCGAGGCTGGCCGCCTCCTCGTCGCCGACGCTGAGCACGTCGAGCAGCCGCCGGTGGAGCAGGATGCCGATGCTCGCCACGGCGACGTACGGGAGGAGGATCAGCACGTCCCGCCAGCCGGAGCTCGGCAGCCGTCCGAGGATCCAGGAGTACACCTCCTGCAGCGTGTCGGAGTGCTGCTGCTGCACGAACGTCTGGATCGCGGTGAAGAACGAGGCGACGGTGACGCCCGCCAGGACGAGGGTGGCGCCGGCGCTGCCGCCGGCCGCGGTGCGCCCGATCGCGTAGGCGGCCGCGACGGCGACGGCGCCGCCCGCGAAGGCCGCGGGCGGGAGGACCGACTGGTAGTCGAGGCCGCTCGGGAGGTAGACGACCGCGATCGTCGCTCCCAGGCCCGCGCCGGCGGCGACGCCGAGCAGGTACGGATCGGCGAGCGGGTTCCGGAAGACGCCCTGGTAGGACGCGCCGGCGACGGCGAGCATCGCCCCCACCAGCGCGCCGAGGACGACCCGCGGCATGCGGATGTCCCACAGGATCGACTCGTCCGGGCCCGAGAGCGGCGAATGGACGTGCAGGAACGGCAGCTTCGCGGCGACGGACTGGAGCGCCGGACCGAGCCCGATGTGCGCCGGGCCGACCAGAGCCCCGGTGACGAGGGAGGCCGCGAGCAGCGCGACCGCCCCGACCAGCCAGAGCCGTGCGCTCACGTGCCCCGCAGGTGCGCGAGCCCGGCGGCCACCGCGCGCACGAAGTCGACGATCCGGGGCCCCCAGCGCGAGGCGATAGAGTCGTCGACCCGGACGATCGTGCCCGTCTTGACGGCGGAGATCTGGCCCCAGCCGGGCCGGGCCGCAACCGTCTTCGCCGTCTGGCCGCAGCAGCGAACGTCTCCGAGGACGATCACGTCAGGGCTCTGCGAGACGATGTACTCCGGCGAGAGCTTCGGATACCCGGTTCCGCCGGTGTCGGCCGCGTCCGCGATGTTCCGCAGGCCGAAGAGCTTGTAGATCTGGCCGATGAAGGTGGTCGAGGTGGCCGAGTACAGGTCCGGCTCGAGCTCGTGGTAGACGCTGAGGCCATTCGCGCGCGGGCCGGCCTTCGCGACCAGCGCGGCGATTCGCGTCTTCATCCGCGTCACGAGCGCGCCCGCCTGGGCGGCGTGCCCCGTCGCGGCGCCGAGCTGCCGGATCTGGCCGTAGACGTCGGCGAACGTCCGCGCCGCCTTCTGGGCGAGCACGTGGATGCCGACGCGTCGCAGCGAGGCGACGATCCCGTTCGGGTCGTACTCGACGATCACGAGGTCCGGCTTGTAGGCGGCGATCGCCTCGACGTTCGGGTTGGTGTAGGACAGGCGCGTCCGCGGCGCCTGCTTCGGGTAGTCGGACTGCGCGTCGACGGCGACGACCTGCTTGCCCGCGCCGATCGCGAACAGCGTCTCCGTGGCGGTGGCGGACAGCGAGACGATGCGCTTCGGCGCCGCCGCAGCGGTCGATCCGGAGGCAGCCGCCAGGGCGAGAACCAGTGCTACGAGGAGCCCGAGACCGAGTCTGGACACGAATCCTCCTTCCGCGAGGGGTTCGATGGTTTCGCGGCGGGCGGCAGGTCTTCTGACTCGGGGCTCCCCCTCCACCGCCTTCCCAGCGTCGTGACGCCAGTGGCACCTCGGGCGGAGGGCACCTCCCCTTACAGCGGCGGGACCGTTCCGGCTTCGCACCGGATTCCCGTACCGCTCGCCTATCGGGCGGGAGCCTATCATCGGCTGCCGATGGGCTCTGCGCGACTGCTCTGGGTCTGGGCGCCGGTCGTGCTGTGGGCCGGGATGATCTTCGGGTTCTCGTCGGTTCCCGATCTCGGGACCGGACTCGGCACGTGGGACCTCGTTCTCCGGAAGCTCGCTCATTTCGGCGAGTACGCGGTGCTCGGGCTGCTGCTCGCCCGCGCGATCGCGCGCGAGCCGCTCGCGGCGGCGGTCGGGGTGGCCTACGCGGCCACGGACGAGCTGCACCAGCACTTCGTGCCGGGCCGGCAAGCTGCCCTCCGGGACGTCGCGATCGACTCGGCGGGCGTTCTCGTCGGCCTGACGGCAATGCGGCTCGTACAATCGTGGTATGGAGCGCAAGGACGTCGGCGACCGGCAGCTGGACGCGCTGCTCCAGCGGCTCGACCGGCTGACGGCGGAGCTGCACGCGATGAACCGCCGGCTCGACGCCGGTGAGAATCTCGCCCCGCTCGTCTACGAGCTGCGGAACCTGAACGAGTCGCTGAGCGCGCTCGCCTACGCCGCGCTCGGCCGGCAGGGCCCGCAGGTGCGCCGCCGCCGCGCGTCCTGACCCCCCTCGCCCGAAGACCGGGACGGCTTGGGGGGCTAGCGCGTGATCCGGTAGAGCAACCCGTTCTGGGACACGGCGTACAGCTCGCCGGCCGTGTCCTCGCCGAACGAGGTCAGGCCCGGGATCTTGAAGGCCTCGCGCCGGAGACCGGTCGGCTTGCCGGCGCGCATCCGGAAGCTCCAGACGATCCCCGAGCAGTAGTCGCCGTAGTAGTAGCGGCCGACCAGGTCGCGACGCGCCTTGCCGCGGTAGACGAAGCCGCCCGTGATCGAGCACCCGAGCGAGTGGCTGTACACCTCGACGGGGAAGACCAGCTTCCCGCGCGGGTCGACCTTCCGACTGCGGTCGTACGGCGCCTTCCCCTCGTACACCGCCCAGCCGAAGTTCATCACCCGGCCGACCTGCGCGTGCGGGACGTAGTCGACCTCCTCCCATGCGCCCTGCCCCACGTCGCCGATGTACAGGTCGCCGTTCGCCCGGTCGAACGAGAACCGCCACGGGTTGCGCAGGCCGTACGCGACGAGCACGGGCTTCGCGTCCGGCTTGTTCACGTCGATCTTCCAGATCTTCGCCAGCTGGTTCGTGAACGTCTGGCCGTTGTTGTTCGGATCGCCGCCCGACCCGCCGTCCCCCAGGCCGATGTAGAGCAGGCCGTCCGGGCCGAAGACGAGCTGGCCGCCGTTGTGATTGGCGAACGGCTGCTTCTCGAAGAAGAGCTGTCGAGCGGACGATGGAAGCGCCCGCACCCCGTCGGAGCGGTACTCGACGACGCGCGTGTCGCCGTTCGTGTCCGTGTAGTCGACGTAGAAGAGGTGGTTCGTCTTGTAGCGCGGGTGGAAGGCGATCGACAGCAGCCCGCGCTCGCCGCCCGCCGAGACCAGCTTGCGGACGTCGAGGAACGGCTCCGCACGCACGCGCCCCTTGCCGACCACCTTGACGAGCCCGCCCTGCTCGACGACGTACAGGTTGTTCGGCTCGCTGGCGGTCGACGTCACCTGAGTCGGATCGGAGAAGCCGCGCGCGACGACGCTCGGCGGCGCCGTGACGGCGAGCGCGGCGGCGATGACGGCGACGAGCACGGCGACGCTAGCGCTCGAGCAGCACCTTGCGGAGCTCGTCCTCCTTGCCCGGCTGCAGGATCGCCAGGACCTGGTCGCCGGGCCTGAGGACGGTCGACCCCTCGGCGATCTCGAACTGACCGTTGCGCTTGACCGAGATCAGCCGCGACCCTTCCGGGAGGCTGAGCCGCTCGATCGCCTGGCCGGTGCAGGTCGCGTCGGGCGAGATCTGCACCTCCACGATCTCGACGTTCTCCTTCGGCAGCTCGAGCAGGTGGACGAGCCCGTGCTCGGGGACCTCGTGCTCGATCAGCGCCATGATCGACGAGGTCGCGCACACCGTCGGCGAGACGCCGAGCAGGTCGAAGTGCGCCTGGTTGCGGGGGTCGTTCACGCGCGCGATCACCTTCTCGACGCCGTACTTCTCGCGCGCGAGCTGGCAGATGACGATGTTGTCCTCGTCGTCGCCCGTCGCCGCGACGACGATGCTCGGCGGCCGCTGGATGCCGGCGCGCTCCAGCACGAAGATCTCGGTCGCGTCCCCCTGGACGACGACGTGCTCGAACTCGTCCTCCAGCCGCTCGTAGCGGTCGCGCCGCTGCTCGACCAACGTCACCTCGTGGCCGACGCGCAGCAGGCTGCGGGCCAGGTTCGCGCCGATCTTGCCGCCGCCGGCGATCAGCACGTACATCAGGTGGCCGCCTTGGCCGGCACGGTGCAGGTGCGTACGGTCTCGGCGAGCCCCCCGATCGCCGTCGAGGTGGGACAGACGACCCGCATCCCCTGGCTCTCGTAGAACGCGGCGCGTGCCGGGTCCAGCAGCCGGACGACCACGCAGCCGACTCCGAAGCGCTTCTGGACGACCTGGCCGACGACGATGTTCGTGTTGTCGCCGTCGGTCGAGACGACCACGGCGTCAGCGTCCTCGACGCCCGCGCGGCGCAGGACGGACGTGTCCATCCCGTGGCCGACCACGAACCCGCCGTCCCAGCTCTCGCCGAGGCGGCCGAGCGCCTCTTCCTTGTCGTCGACCGCGACCACGTCCCAGCCCTCGCTGCGCAGCTCGTGCGCGATCGAGGAGCCGACCCGGCCGCAGCCGATCACGATCACCTTCATCGAATCAGCGTAGTCGACATCAGGTGAGCGCCGCCTCCTCCTCGAGGACGCCCTGCGGGTAGGCGATCACCATCACCTCGCTGCCTGCTCGGCGGAGGACGTAGTCGACCGTCGGGCTGAAGAACCGGGACTGCCGGCGCCAGCGCGGCGCCGAGCCCATCACGATCAGGTCGGCGCCGATCTCCTCCGCCTTGGCGACGATCGCCTCGCCGATCGCGCGCGCACGGACGATCTCGCCGACGATCGCGACTCCGTGCTCGGCCGCGAGCTGCTTCGCGTCGATCAGGGACGCGCTGGCCCGCTCCTCGGGCTCGAGCATCTCGGCGTCCAGCGTCCGGTCGAGCGGCACGCGGATGACGTGGAGGGCGTAGATCTTCCCTCCGCGTTCCTCCGCGAGCTTGATCGCGGTCGCGAGCATCTCCTCGCCGATCGGGCCGACCTTCACCGGCACGAGGATCCGCTCGTACTCGCCCTCGACGCTCGGCACCAGGTCCGGCACCGGCGCCTCGACGTGCTCGAGGAGGCCGGCTCCGCGCCGCACGCGGGCGACGACGTACAGCGCGGCGCCGAGCAGGAGCCAGGCCGGTCCGCCGATTCGTGCCGCGTGGTGCGTGCTCATCGCCACCACCCAGAGCGCGGCGGTCAGGGGAATGCCGACCAGCGCCGCGATCGGTACCGGCCTGCCGGCGATCGTGAGGTTGCCGCGGACGAAGAACGGACGCGGAAGGTCGGGCTGGGTGAAGCGGAGGCGGATGACGGCCGCCTGCGCGATCGCGAACGTGATCAGCACTCCGAAGCTGTACAGGCTGGCGAGGAAGCGGACCTCGTTGCCGACCGCGGCCGCGAGGATGACGAGCGTGCTGGACACGAGCGCGGCTCCCAGGATCGCGGCCGGCGGCAGGGTGCTCCGGCGGCCGAACGTCCCGAACACGTGCGGCAGCATCTGGTGGCGCCCGAGCGTGTAGACGACCCGCCCGATCCCCGAGATCGACGTCGTCGCCGCGGCGACGAGGATCCCGGCGCCGGTCAGGCCGACCGCCACGCGCAGGACGTCGACGAGCAGCGCCGGCAGGTGTCCGTTGAAGGCGGAGACGATGCCGACGAGCGGAGCCCGCAGCCAGTCGCGGCCGAGCACGGTGGTCGCGCCGTTCCCGGCGACCGCGGGAAACGCGGCCAGCCCGACGATCCCCATCAGCACCGAGACGACGACGGCGGCGCCGAGCCCGCCGAAGAGGCTCCGCGGGATGTCGGTGCCCGGCTCGCGCGCCTCCTGGGCCAGGTTCGCGACCGTCTCGAGGCCGGTGTACGCCAGCATCGCGACCGGCAGCGCGAACGCGAGGTCGCCCCAGCTCGGCGCGCGCCCCGGGTGGACGCCGTGGCCGAGGTCCGAGAACGAGAACAGGAACGAGAAGCCGAGGACGACGAGCACCACCTGTGTCAGGAAGGCGACCACGGCGACGACGACAGCGATCCGGTACAGCCCGGGTCGGCGGATCAGCCTCAGCAGCGTGATCCCGAGGACGATGAACACCGCCGCGACCACGTCCCAGGGATGCCGCGTCAGCCGCTCCCAGCCGACCGCGTGCCCGAAGTAGTGCGATGCGAACAGCGACGACAGGGCGATCACGATCGCGTAGTCGAGAAGCAGGACCCAGCCGGTGAGGAACCCGGTCGGGTCGTTGAACGCACGGCGGGCCAGCGTCGCCGCACCGCCCGTCTCCGGGATCGCCGCCGTTCCCTCCGCGTACGAGAGCGCGACGACCATGAACAGGGTGCCGACCGCCAGCAGCACCCAGGGCGTGAGGCCGAGCGCGAAGAGGGCGACGATCCCGAGCGCGAAGTAGATCGACGAGCCGACCTCGCCGAACGCGACCGACGCGAGCGACTCGGACGTCAGTCCGCGGACGAGCCCAGGCAGCCTCTTCGGCATCTACTTGAGAGAAAGATAGAGCCGCAGGCTGCCGGCGGCGACGAGCATGCCCCCGAGCAGCAGGCCGAGGCCGCCGCCGACGCCGGCGGCGACAGTGCGCGCGATCACGGCGATCCCGAGGCCGACGAGCAGGATCGACAGGCCGACGGTTCCTCCCCGTCTCACGCGGCCTGCCGCCTCCCGGCTGCGATCAGGACGCGACAGGGAGATTCGCGCAGCACGTAGTCCACGGTCGACCCGAACAGCCTCCGCCGGCCGCCGATCGCGCGCCGCGGCGCCCCGAGGATCACGAGCTCGGCGTGCCGCCGCCTGGCTTCCTCGACGATCGCAGGCCCGGCCCGGCGGGCGCGCAGGACGCGCGTCACGCACCGGACGCCGTAGCTCTCGACCAGCGCTTGCGCGTCGTCCAGCAGCTGCTCGGCGCGGTCCTGCTCTTCGTCCATCCTCGCGTCGAGCGGAAGCGAGAGCGGAACCTCGACCACGGTGACGACCGCGACGGTCGTGCCGCGCTCGGCGGCCAGCCGTGCGGCCGCGACCAGCGCCTCCTCGGTCTCGCCGGTCCGGACGACGGGAACGACGATCGTCCGGTATTCGACCGTCAGCGACGGACCGAGGACGAACGCGGGCGCGCGAACCGTCTGCTTCAGCGGCTGGCGCACCACTCGCGTCCGGTACAGCCAGTAGACGGCGAAGCCGAGCACGAGCCAGCCGAGCCCGGCCCAGCGCGTGGACGACTGCTGGACGACGACGACCACCCAGGCCGCTGCGGTGGCGCAGCCCCCGAAGACGGCGAAGAGGGGCCACTCGACTCCGCGAAAGCGCAGGTTCGGCCGGGCCTTGAACTCCAGCTCCTCGCCGGGCCTGCGCACCCGGAGCGCGATCACGGCCGCGTGCGCGACCGTGAACGAGAGCATCGCTCCGAACGAGTACATCGTCCCGAGGAAGTCGACCTTCCCGGGGAGGATGACGAGGATCGAGAAGAACCCGGCGAAGGTGATCAGCGCCAGCCACGGCGTCTTGAACCGCGGGTGAAGCCTGCGAAAGACCTCGGGCAGCTGGCGGTAGCTCGCCATCGAGTACGTGATCCGCGAGGCGCCGATCACGCCGGCGTTCGTCGCGATGAAGAGGATCGTCGCGGCCAGGATGCCGACGTACACCTTCAGGACGTCGAGCAGCGCGCCGTGGATGCTCATGTGCTCCACCAGGCCGAGCACCGGGTCGTTCTGGAAGCCGCCCTCGTCGGGGGGAAGCGCGAGCAACGTCTGGAAGTGGTCGCCGACCTTCTCGACCGGTAGCGCCGAGAGCGCGATCAGCGGCATCGTGAAGTAGATGGCGAAGACGGCGGCCGCGACCAGCTTGATCGAGGCCGGGATGCTGCGCACCGGGTCGCGCGCCTCCTCCGCCAGGTTGGAGACCGTCTCGATCCCGGTGTAGGCGATCATCCCGACGGGGATCGCGAGCAGGAAGTTCCCCCAGGTCGGCGCCGTTCCGAAGTGGACGTTGTCGACGAGGGTCGACGGGCTGAAGATCAGGACGAAGCCGAGGAGGACGAGCAGCAGCTGCGTGCCGAAGTCGACGAGCGCGAGCAGGATGTTCACCCGCGCCGACTCCTGGATCCCGACGATGTTCAGCGCGACCAGGACGAGGATCACGACCGCCCCGCCGATGATGTCCCAGGGGTTGTCCCGCAGCGGTGACCAGAAGATCGAGAGGTAGTGCGGGACGAAGAACGCCGAGATGGCGATCGTCACCACGTAGTTCAGCATCTGCGCCCAGGCGGCCCCGAACGAGACGAGCTCGTTGAACGCGTGGCGGGCGAAGCTCGACGAGCCGCCGGCCTCCGGGTAGCGGACGGTTCCCTCCGCGTAGGTCGCCGCGGTCGCAGCGAAGAAGAGGCCTGCGACCAGGAAGACGAGCGGGGTGAGCCCGAGCGCGAAGACGGCGGTGACGCCGAGCGCGTAGTAGATCGAGGAGCCGACGTTGCCGTAGGCGGTCGAGAAGAGCGCCGGCGTCCCGAGAACACGCTCGAGTCCCTGCTGCTGGCGGCGCCTGCGCGGCACCGCCGAACTCTACGCGGCGCCCCCGTCGTCCAAATCAGCCATGTCAGGGGTCAGACCCCTGAACGCAGGCGTGACGACTCGTCCACAGCCGGGTGCGGCGTCGCTCACGCCGAGCCAGGCTACGGAGCGGCGTCCCCGGGTAGCTCGACTGGTGGAGCGGCGGATTGTCCATCCGTGCGATGGGAGTTCGAATCCCGCCTCCGGTGTCAAGCGCAGCCGAAAAGTGCACCGGTTTGCGCAGTCGAAAAGTGCACCACCTGGGAGCAGGGTGATCTCCGCCGGTCAGGCGGAGCCGCGGAGCGGCGGAGCCTGAGCGGCGGGCGCGACGTCGAGGCCGCGTTCGCGGAGCCGGTAGCTCTTGCCTTTGAGCGTGATCATCGTGGCGTGGTGGACGAGCCGGTCGATGAGGGCGGCGGCGACCATGGCGTCTCCGAGGATCTCGCCCCATTGCTCGAAGCCGCGGTTCGAGGTGATGATGATTGAGCCGCGTTCGTAGCGGCGCGAGACGAGCGCGAAGAGCAGGTTGGCCGCTTGTCGTTCGAGCGGGAGGTAGCCGACCTCGTCGACGACCAAGAGCTGGTAGCGCTCGAGCCGGCGCAGCTCGGCCTCGAGCTGGTTGCGGTCCTGCGCCGCTTCGAGGCGCGAGACCCACTCCTGGGCGGTGGCGAAGGCGACGCGGTAGCCGCGCTCGCACGCCTTCATCGCGAGCGCTGTTGCGAGGTGGGTCTTGCCGGTGCCGGGCGGGCCGAGGAAGCAGACGTTGGCGTGCTCCTCGATCCAGGCCAGCTGGGCGAGGTGCAGCACGAGCGGCTTCTCGGCGGTCGGCTGCGCGCTCCAGTCGAAGTCCTCGAGCGTCTTCAACGCCGGGAAGCTCGCGTGGCGGATGCGCATGCGGGCGCCGGAGGCGTCGCGAGCGAAGACCTCGGCCTCCAGCAGCGTCTCGAGGAAGCGCTCGTAGGGCCACTCCTGCTCGCGCGCCAACGCTGCCGTCTGCTCGAGCCGCTCGAGCACCCGTGGCGCCTTCAGCTTGCCGAGCAGGTACGGGAGGCGCTCCCCGGCCTTTGCCTTCGCCGGACTCATGTGCACAGCTCGGCGTAGTCGGCCAGCTCGGGCGGCGCCACCGTGATCCGTGGCAGCGTAACCGGCAGCGGCGACGTCGGCGGCTCGGGCCGCTCGATCGGCGGCGGCAGCCAGATGCCTTGCTCGTAGCTGCGCGGATAGCGGGCGACCTCGACGCCGCGGTGCGTGATCCAGACCTGGTCGCGGTCGAAGGAAAGCTCGACCCGCTCGTGCACGAGCCGCTCCGGCGCCCGGTAAAAGCAGCCGCCGTGGCGCAGGTACCCGTCCAGCGGCACTCGCGTGCTGCGGTGCCCGGACCAGTCGAAGCGCGCCGGCGGCAGCGGCCGCAAGCTCGCGCGCTCCTCCGCCAGCCGCTCCGAAACGATCACGCGGCGGGTCGCGTGCCGGCGCCGGTTGCAGATCCGATCGCGCCAGTCGGCGTACTGCTCGTCGAGCTCGGCGAGCGAACGGAAGCGCCGCGCCGGCCAGAAGCCGCTCTTGAGATGGCGTACCGCGGCTTCGACCGCGCCCTTCTCGCGCGGCGTCGCCGGCGTGCACGCGGTCGCGTGGAAGCCGTAGTGGCCGCGCAGATGCAGGAAGCGTCGATTCCAGACCACGGTGTCGAGCTCGCGGCGCGCGACGACCGAGCGGAGGTTGTCGTAGACGCACTCGCGCGGCACCCCGCCCAGCCACTCCAGCGCACGCACGTGCCCCTCCAGAAACGACTCGGCCGTCATCTCCAAGGAGAAGAAGGCCGTTTGCGCGCCCGAGTACGGCAGCGACGCGATCAGCGCGTACACGCGCCGCTCCCGCCCCGCGATCCGCGGCCGCGTCGGCAGCTCCGCCCAATCGAGCTGCAGCACCTGGCCCGGCCGGTAGCCCGTCCGCTGCGCCGGCCGTGCCGCCCGCGGCCGCAGCTCGCGTAGCCGCTCCTGCACCAGACGAAGCGACCCGGTGTAGCCGTAGTCCTCGCGCAGGATCTCGGTCAACCGCGGCGCCTTGATCTGCGGCCATTCCTCCAACAGCCGCCGCAGCACAGGCTCGAGCGGATCGAGCTGCGACCCGTGCGGCGCGCGCCGGTAGCGCGGCGGCTCAGCTGCCACCGCCAGCCGCGCGACCGTCCGCCGGTTGATCCCCAGCCGCGCCGCGATCTCCCGCTGCGACAACCCGTCTGCCGCCAACGCCCGCACCTGCGCCCACTCCAACGCGCTCCGCACCTCCGCACCCCTCGCTCGACATCACCGACCGAGCGAGCCTCCAAAGCGGCCCGGACGCGATCAGCGGCGCCGCGAGTGGTGCACTTTTCGATTACCGATCCCGGTGCAGTATTGGGCTGCGCGCGTCATCCGGAGCGCCTCTACTGCATACTGAGTTTCGATCGACAGTCCGCCGCCGGCGGTCGCGACCTTGGTCGGTTGACCGTCGGGTGAGCTGCTCGAAGGCCCGGGAGCAATCACGGGCCTTCTCGTTCTCTCAGCGGCCGCGACCGACACGGCGGGCGCGGCCCACCACGGCACCTCGGGTGCGAGCCCGATCAGGGAGGGGGCGAAGCGAGTGCCTCAGCACGCCGCGACCGACACGGCGAGCGCGGCACACAGCGGCAACTCGGGTGCGAGGCGCGGTCAGGGAGGGGGCACACGGGGGGGAACCGGCCGTTCCCCCCGTGAAGCGAGCGGGCGAACGCCCCCGCCGCCGCGACCGACACGGCGGGCGCGGCCCACCACGGCACCTCGGGTGCGAGGCGCGGTCAGGGAGGGGGGCACACGGCGGGAACCGGCCGTTCCCCCCGTGAAGCGAGCGGGCGAACGCCCCCGCCGCCGCGACCGACACGGCGGGCGCGGCCCACCACGGCACCTCGGGTGCGAGGCGCGGTCAGGGAGGGGGGCACGCGGGGGGAACCGGCCGTTCCCCCCGTGAAGCGAGCGGAGCGAGCGCCTCAGCCGTGGATCGAGACGATCAGGGGGATGATCAGGATCGCGACGATGTTCGCGATCTTGATCATCGGGTTGATCGCGGGCCCAGCCGTGTCCTTGTACGGGTCGCCGACCGTGTCGCCGGTGACCGCCGCGGCGTGGGCCTCCGAGCCTTTGCCGCCGTAGAGGCCGTCCTCGATCGACTTCTTCGCGTTGTCCCACGCGCCGCCTCCGGAGGTCATCGCGATCGCCAGGAAGAGCCCCGTGACGATCGTGCCGATCAAGAGGCCGCCGAGCATGCGCGCGTTGATGATCCCGACGACGATCGGGATCCCGATCGGGATCAGCGCTGGGATCATCATGCTCCTGATCGCCGAGCCGGTGACGATGTCGATCGCCCGTCCGTACTCGGGCCGCGCCGTCCCCTCCATGATCCCGGGGATCTCGCGGAACTGCCGCCGCACCTCCTGGACGACCTCGCCGCCGACGCGCCCGACCGCCTGCATCGCCAGCGACGCGAACAGGAACGGCATCAGGCCGCCGATGAACAGCCCGGCGATCACCCAGGCGTCGTCGAGCCGAAAGATCGTCGAGAGCCCCTCGTCGCTGAGGCCGGTCGTGTAGCTGTCGAAGAGGACGAGCGCCGCGAGCGCCGCGGAGCCGATCGCGTAGCCCTTGGTGACCGCCTTCGTCGTGTTCCCGACGGCGTCGAGCGGATCGGTGATCGCCCGCACGGACTCGTCCAGGTCGGCCATCTCGGCGTTGCCGCCGGCGTTGTCGGTCACCGGCCCGTAGGCGTCGAGCGCGACGATCAGCCCGGTCATCGAGAGCTGCGCCATCACGGCGACGCCGATGCCGTACAGCCCGGCGAAGTGGTGTGCGATCAGGATCCCGCCGGCGATCACGACCACCGGCAGGGCGGTCGCCTGCATGCCGACGGCGAGCCCTTCGATGATGTTCGTCGCGTGCCCGGTCTGCGACGAGCGGGCGATCGACTTCACGGGCGGCCAGCGCGTGCCCGTGTAGAACTCGGTGATCCCCACGAGCAGGGCCGTGACGACGAGCCCGATGATCGCGGAGACGTAGAGGTCGGCGAACGAGAACTTGCCGCCGTCGAAGGCGGTCGTGACCGGGATGAAGCCGAGCGCCGACAGGACGGTCGCGACCACGACCGCCTTGTACAGCGCGTTCATCACCGAGCCGCTGCGCCCGATCCGCGCGAAGAAGACGCCGATCACCGAGGCGAGCACCGAGATTCCGCCGATCGCGAGCGGGAACAGCCACAGGCTGCCGCTCGGGAAGTTGCTCCCGAGCAGCATCACCGCGACCGCGGTGACGGCGTAGGTCTCGAACAGGTCGGCCGCCATGCCGGCGCAGTCGCCGACGTTGTCGCCGACGTTGTCGGCGATCACGGCCGGGTTGCGCGGATCGTCCTCCGGGATCCCCGCCTCGATCTTCCCGACCAGATCGGCGCCCACGTCGGCCGCCTTCGTGTAGATACCGCCGCCGAGTCGCGCGAACACGGAGATCAGCGAGCCGCCGAAGGCGAGGCCGACGAGGTCGTCGATCGCCGACTCGTGCGAGTGGTTCAGCCAGTCGGTCAGCGCCCAGTAGTAGCCGGCCACTCCGAGCAGGCCGAGGCCGACGACGAGCAGGCCCGTGACCGAGCCGGCGCGGAAGGCGACGTCGAGCGCCGGCTTCAGGCCGCGCTTCGCAGCCTCGGCGGTTCGGACGTTGGCGCGTACCGCGACGTTCATGCCGATGAAACCGGCGGCAGCGGACAGCGCGGCGCCGATCAGGAACCCGACGGCCGTCCCCCAGCCGAGCTTGTGGTAGAAGCCGAGCAGGAGAAACGGCGCGATCGCGACGATCCCGATCGTCATGTACTGCCGCCGCAGGTACGCCTCCGCCCCCTCCTGGACGGCGCGGGCGATCTCCAGCATCCGCTCGGTGCCTGCGGGCTGCCGGACCACCCAGGCGGCCAGCGCGATCCCGAAGGCGATGCCGATCCCTGCGCAGATCAGGGCAAACAGCACCGCATGGTCGACGAAGAAGTCCACTGCGCTCCTCTCACAAAGTCGGCGCCGAACGGCTTCGGCGCGCCAAGTCCTGTCTCACAAGCGCGAGAGCCTACCCGATCGCAAGGACGACCCGCGCTTGGCGCTTGCGCAGACGTCGTCGGGCTGCGGGCCGATCCGCGGGATGACCGCCAGGATCAGCTCGCGCAGCCGCTCGTTGTTCTCCGCGAAGACGCGAACGACCTCTTCCGCCGTCACCGGCGGTCGTCCGGGGACGCCCACGTCGTAGTCGGTGACCATCGCGACGGTCGCGTAGCAGAGCTCCAGCTCGCGGGCGAGGTGGCACTCGGGATACGCCGTCATGTTGATCACGTCCCACCCCATCCGCTGGAACCACGCCGACTCGGCGCGGGTCGAGAACCGCGGTCCCTGGACGACCACGACCGTCCCGCCGTCGCGCGCGGGAATCCCGAGCTCGCCGGCCGTTTCCAGCAGCAGGCGCCGCAGGTCGGGGCAGTAGGGATCGGCCGCGGAGACGTGCGTGGTCTCGGGCCCGTCGTAGAACGTGTCGGCCCTCCCCCACGTCCGGTCGACGAACTGGTCGCAGACGACGAGCTCGCCGAGCGCGAGCTGCGCGTCGAGGGCGCCCGAGGCGCACGGGCCGAGGATTCGCCGGACGCCGAGCTCGCGCATCGCCCAGAGATTCGCCCGGTACGGGATCCGGTGCGGCGGCAGCTCGTGCTCCTTTCCGTGCCGCGGGATGAACGCGACCGACGTTCCGCCCACCACTCCGACGGCGACCGGAGCGGACGGCGCGCCGTACGGAGTGTCGACCACTCGTTCCTCGGCGGAGTCGAGGAGCGAGTAGAAGCCCGACCCGCCGAACACGCCGATCTCCGCCGTTGCCATCGCCGGAAGGATTACAGCGCTTTTACGGAGGGCTGACCGGGCGGTGACGGCCCGCGGCGATAACGAGCCCGTCCCGACTCGAGAAGGAGGAGCTCGTGAAGAAGTTGCTGGTGTTGACCATCGTCGTCGGCTCAGGCGTGCTCGTCGCCGCCTCGGCGGCGGCTCGCCTGGACCTGATTCGCGGCACCGGCGGGCCCGACGCGCTCGACGGAACCGGCGGCGCCGACCTGATCTACGCGCGCGGCGGAGACGACGGCGTCCGCGGCCGCGAGGGCAACGACATCGTCTACGCGGGGCAGGGCAACGACATCGTCCGCGGCGGGCCGGGAAACGACGTGGTCTATGCCGGGCCGGGCAACGACGTCGTCTGGCCGGGCGTCGGCGCCGACGTCCAGTACGGCGGCCAGGGGAACGACATCCTGCACGCGCTGGCGAACGACAACCAGCCGGACGTCCTCGACTGCGGGCCCGGGTTCGACGTCGCGTACGTCGTCGAGCACGACCCGGCGCGGTTCCACGGCTGCGAGCAGGTGATCAGGCTCGCCCCCGACCAGGCGGCGGCGATGGCCGCGGCCAACGACGACAACGGCTAGCCGGCGGGGCCGGTCGCGTCTCGCGTCCGGCCCCTGGCATCTAGACCGGCGCCGCGTCCCGCGCCGGCACGGCGAGGCGGACGGTGAAGACGGTCAGCAGCCCGGGCTCGCTGGAGACGTCGACGTCCCCGTTCATCGCCCGCGTGAGCTCCTTGACGATCGCGAGGCCGAGCCCGGTTCCGACCGGACGCTCCCGCCCGTAGCGCGAATGCAGGTAGAAGCGCTCGAAGGCGCGTGCGCGGTCCTCGTCGACGAGCCCGGGGCCGGTGTCCTCGACGCGAAGCAGCCCTGGTTCGGTGACGATTCGCACCTCGCCGCCGGGAGGGGTGAGGCGGAGCGCGTTCTCGACCAGGTTGGAGACGACCTGCAGCATCCGGTCGGCGTCGCCGATCGCGGGCGCCGGGCCCTCGGACAGCGCCGAGAGCGAGATCCCGAACGTCTCCGCCTGCTGCCGGTAGCGGCGGACGACGTCGTCCGCGACCTCGGCGAGGTCGATCTCGGCCAGGTGGACGTTGAAGTCCGTGCGGTTCATCCGGGCGAGGTCGAGCAGGTCGCCGACCAGCCGTTGCAGCCGCTCGGTCTCGGCGACCAGGATCTCCGCCGCCGCCTCCGCGTCGACCGCTCCCTCGCGGAGCGCCTCCGCGTAGCCCGCGATCGACGTCAGCGGCGTCTTCAGCTCGTGGCTGACGGAGAGTAGGAAGGTGCGCTCGGCGTCCTTCGCCCTCGTCAGCTGGTCGGCGAGATCGTTGAAGGAGCGTGCCAGCGTCGCCAGCTCGGCCGCCCCTTCCACCGGCACGGGCTCCGGGCGGGCTCCGTCCGCGAGGCTCCGGCTCGCCGCCGCGACGCGCACGACCGGACGGGCGATCCGCCTGGCGAGCACGAATGCGGCTACGGCGGCGAGCAGCCCGCCGGCCAGGCCGGCGACGACGATGCTCTCGACGAAGGGCGTCCAGCGCGGGTTGGTCGTGCTCTTCGGGCGCAGGAGGATGAACGCCCGCTTGCCGACCGGCTCGGCGGCGAAGTAGTACGAGGCGCCGCCGAAGCTCACCGAGCCGGACGCCGCCGCGCCGGCGGCGAGATGCCGCTGCGCCGAGTCGGGCAGCACGGACGGGTCGAGGATGTAGCGCTCGTGCTGCCGGGCCAGGTACGGGCGGAGCTGGGGCAGGTTGGTGAGCGGCGAGATCGTGCTCCGCTCCTGGCCGACGATCAGCGCCGCCTGGTGGGCGAGATCGTCCAGGGTCGCGTCCTGCACCGCGCGACGCGTGAGGACGAGGCCGAGCCCGAGCGTGATCGCCACGGCGAGCGCGACGATCAGCCCGATCGCCAGGAACAGGCGCGCCCGGAGGCTGCGTGACCTCATCGGCCGATCACGTCCGCCGCCGGCCCGACACGTGCGAGCGCGGCTCCCGGGTCGCCGAGATGCGAAGCGCGTCGGGGCTCATTGGGGGAACCGGTTGTTTCCTCCTTGTGCGTGCAGCTTGTACCCGGCCCCCCGGACCGTCCGGATCAGCTGCGGGTCGCCGAGCTTCCGGCGCAGCTGGGCGACGTGCATGTCGACGGTACGGGTGCCGCCGGGATAGGTCATTCCCCAGACGAGGTCGAGCAGCCGCTCGCGTGAGAGCACGATCCCCGCATGCTCGAGGAAGCAGGCGAGGAGCTCGAACTCCTTGGCGGTCAGCTCGATCGGCGCGCCGGCGACCGTGACCTCGCGGGAGTCGCGCCGGAGGACGACGCCGCCCCCGCTCAGCACCTCGTCGTCGGTCCGGCGATCCGCGCGGCGGAGGATCGCCTTGATCCGCGCAGACAGCTCGCGGGGCGAGAAGGGCTTCGGCACGTAGTCGTCGGCGCCGAGCTCGAAGCCGGCGACTCGATCGGGCTCCTCGTCGCGCGCGGTCAGCATCACGATCGGCACCTTCGAGTGCGCGCGCATCTGCCGGCAGACCTCGAAGCCGTCGATTCCCGGCAGTCCGATGTCGAGCACGACGAGCCGGACCGCGTGGCGCCTGAGCTCGGCCACCGCCTCCTCTCCCGAGCGCAGCCAGAGCACGCGCCACCCGTCCCGCTGCTCGAGGTAGGTCTTGACGAGCTGGCCGATCGAGTCGTCGTCCTCGACGAGGAGCAGGACGCCCCCCGTCGCGCCGCCTGCCATCAGCGCACTACCCCTTGCCCTCCACCTGGATCAGGTGCGCAGGGCTGTTCGCCCGCCTGATCACGACGACGCGGACACCGGGCCGAAGGCTCGCCACGCTGAGGCCCGGGACGACCCTGGCGTTCGCGGCGACCTGGATCGTGACCAGCGTCCCGTCCCGCTCGCGCAGGGTGACCGACCCGGCCGCGGTCGAGGCGATCCTGCCGCGGTCGATCCGGAAGTCCTGCACCCCGCCCGCTCCGCCGACGAGAACCTCGGCGCGGATCATCCGGGGGCCGAAGAAGCGGTCGAGCACGGCGCGGGGCAGGGCGAATCCCGTCTGGGCGAGCCAGAGGGCCACGTTCACCGAGACGAGCAGCACGGCCAGCAGCGCGAACCGACGGCGCGACATGCCCATATCTTGGTTCGTCGGGCGGCCGTGTGCGTAAGCGCTCTGTAAAACGCGCTCAGCCGGAGACGGCCTTCGCATACGCGAGCTGCAGGCCGGCGATCGTCTGCTCGAGCTCGCGGGTCACCTGCTCCGGCACGGCGTCCTTCAGCAGCGGGACGAGCGCCCGCATCGCCTCGATCGCGAGGCGCGCCTGGTCGAGGTCGCGGTGGTCGCTCGTCAGGCGATGAAAGCCGAGGCCGGAGACCGTGTACAGGCTCTGGACGAGCACGTCCGAGACGGCCAGCTTCTGCAGCTCCTCCTCGAGGCGCTCGCGAAGCTCGTCTTCGGTCGGCTGCGCGGGCTCCTCGTCAGCCATGGACGACCTCGTCGGCGCCCTCGCGCAGACCGGCCGGGCGCAGCCCGGCGTCGCGTGCGACGACCGCGGCCTGCTCGGCGTAGATCTCCTCGAGCGACCAGCCTTCCTCGATCCGGGCGATCTGCCGTTCGGCGGCGTTCGCGGCCGGGACGGCGAGCGGGACGGCGAGCTCGTCGGCGACCGGGCCGATCCACTCGGCCACCCGCTCGAGCTCGGCGCGTGCCGGCCGCACCGCGAACGTGCCCGGATCGAGCAGCGTTCCCGAGAGCCCGTACCGGATCGCGCGCCAGAGGTTCTCCTCGATCATGCGCGGCGGAGGCTGCGGGAGGGGCTCGCCGTCGTCGACGGCGCGCGCGATGCGGGCGGCGAGCGCGTAGCCGAAGGCGGCCAGCGCCCGGGCCTCCGCGAGGTCGGGCTGGCCGTCGGCGATGCGAATCTCGATCGTCGGGTAGGCGAGATGGGGCCGGACGCTCCACCAGAGCTGGGTGTGCTCGTCGATCGAGCCCGTCTCGTAGAGCAGGCGCACGTAACCCTCGAACACGTCCCAGCTGCCGTAGGGGTCGGGGACGCCGCAGCGCGGGAACATGCGGGTGAAGATCTCCGTGCGGGCCGAGTGGAGCCCGCTGTTCACGCCCTCGACGATCGGTGAGCTCGCCGACAGGGCGAGCAGGTGCGGCAGGAAGGGCCGAAGGCCGTCGTGGACGGCGATCGCCCGGTCTGCGCCGCGGATGCCGACGTGCACGTGGAGCCCGAAGGTGTTGTTGCGCCAGACGACGTAGCGGAGGAGCTCGTCGTTGCGACGGTAGTGCGGCGTGTCGATGATCCGCTGGTCCTGCCAGCGGCTCCACGGGTGCGTGCCGGTCGCGCCGAGCGCGACGTGCAGGGGCGCGGCCAGGGCGCCGAGCTGGGCCCTGCGCGCCCCCATCAGGTCGGATGCCTCGGCGAATCCGCCGCAGCGACCGGTGCGGACCTCGACCTCGGAGGCGATCAGCTCTCCGACCAGATGGGGCTCGACGTCGGTTCCTGCCGCGGCGGCCTTGAGCTCCTCGAACCGGTTGACGAGCGAGAGCGTGTCCGGGTCGAGGATCGCGAACTCCTCCTCGACCGCGACCGTCAGGTCGGTGCCTTCCTCGAACGCCTCCCGCGCGTTCCGGATCAGCTCGTCGTACGGAACCTTCTGCGCTTCACCCATTGAAGCGAAAGCGTATTCGAACCCGTGCCTGGCACCGGTTTTCCGCATGCCGAAGCCGTTCCAGGGGCGTGCGAGCAGGTGCCTGGCACCGGTTCTACGGCTGGAAGGGGCGAAGCAGGCGCTCGGCGACCCCGGCCCACGACCAGCGCTCGACCGCGACCTTCCGTGCCGCCTCGCCCAGCTCCCGCCGGCGCGCGGGAGACAGGGCGAGGAGCTCGTGCAGCTTGTCGGCGAGGTCGAGCGAGTCGCCGGTCTCGAAGCTCGCGAGCCCGCGGAGATCCGACGGGTAGCCGCGCTCGAGCTCGCGCGCGACCTCCTCGAGCCCCGAGTGGCGCGCGACCAGCGGCGGGCAGCCCGCGGCGGCCGCCTCGGCCGCGACCATGCCGAACGCTTCCGGGAAGATCGACGGGACGACGGTGACGTCGACGAGCGGGATCAGGTGGACGAGGTGCCGGTGCTCCAGCGGCCCCGTGAAGAGCGTCCGCGCGGGGGCGATCCGCTCCAGCTCGTCGCGGTAGTCGCCGAACCCGACGACGATCGTCCTCGCCTCGATGCCGCGCAGAGCCTCGAACAGCACGTGGACGCCCTTGTTGTAAAGAAGCTTGCCGAAGTAGAGGACGGTCGGCTCGTCGCCGCGCAGGAACTCGGCCAGCCTGTCGGCGTTGCCCTCGTCGGGCAGGCGCTCCTCGCGGTTTCCCGGGTTGGGCGGGTCGGCCCGGCACTCCTCGAGCAGGCCGGCGAGCGCCCCGTCGCGGTCGCGGAGGGCGAACTCGTCGACGTCGACGCCCGGCGGGACCTCGTGCACCCGGTCGACGTGGCCCACGACCTCCTCCAGCACCGCACGGATGTGCGCCGAGCCCACGAACACGGCCTCGGCGTCGCGCAGGGCCTGCGCGCCCCACGCCTCGAGCTCCGCGTTGCCGCGCATCGAGTATTCGAGCTCGGACCCGTGCGCCTTGACCGCGAACCGTGCGCCCGTCGTCGCCGCAACCGCGCCGCCCATCAGGACGTGGTTCGCGAAGACCAGGTCTGCCGGCAGATGGGCGGCCAACGCGCCCGCGTTGAGGTCGACGTACGACTCGCGCTGCGCTCGGGTCATGTCCTGGAGCAGGATCGGCTCGAGCCCCTCGTACCGGTCGAGCACGAACACGGGCAGCAGCGAGCCGATCCCGGGCCGGACGACCTCGGCGCCGCCGAGGTCGAACCGGCCGGGATCCGGGTCCTGGCAGAAGACGACGACCTCGTGCCCGGCGCGGCCCCACTCCCGTGCGATCGCGCGCGTGTACTCGTTGGACCCGGTGCCCGACAGCAGGTACCCGTGCCAGAGCAGGATCCTCACGACGTCACGTGATTCCGAGCGAAGGGCCGCCGGAGCCCGGCTTCGCCGGGCGAAAGGCACGCCACGGGACGAACGTCGGCCGGGCGCGAACGGGTGCCGGCTCCGCTCCCGCGTGCCCCGAGACCCCGCCCGCAGGGAAGGGGCTCCGGGGGAACCAGGGGCTCACCCGCGTTACGCGAGATGGAAGTACAGCGCGTGGAGGAGCTCGACCGCCGGATTCGACGTGTGCACCTGCACGTCGGCGGGAACGTCGAGCAGCCCTTCGCTGTAGTTGAAGATGATCCGCACGCCCGCCTCGACGAGGTCGTCGGCGACGCTCTGCGCGGCCGTCGCCGGAACGGCGAGGACGCCGACGATGATGTTCTTGTCCCGGACGGCGTCGGCGAGCTCCTCGTAGGGCTGGATCTCCACCCCGCCGGCCCGTCTGCCGACGATCTCGGGGTCGCGGTCGAAGACGGCGGCGATGTTGATCCCGTGCTCGGCGAAGATCGGCGAGCTGGCGATCGCCTGCCCGAGCCGGCCGGCGCCGACGAGCGCGATGTTGTGCTGGCCCTGGGTGCGCAGGATCTTCCGGATCTCGCCGAGCAGCGAATCGATGTTGTAGCCGACCCCGCGCTTGCCGAACTTGCCGAACGCGGAGAGGTCGCGCCGGATCTGGGTGGCGTTGATGTTGGTGTAGTCCGAGATCTCCTGGGAGGAGATCCGTTCCTTGCCCATCTTCTTCGCCTGCGTGAGCACCTGCAGGTACCGGCTGAGCCTCGCGGCGACCCCGACGGTCAGGCGATCGGCCACGGCACCCGTTCCTTGCGTCGCTGTTTGTAACACGGCAGCCATTCTGCCAGCCGGGTTCGTTCCATGCGTCAGCAGCTCAGAGGGCCTGACTTTGTGCGAGCCGCCGGCGGAGCGCGGCAGGGTCGACGTGGTAGACGAAGGCCCGCTCGCCGTCGATCTCGACCACCGGAAGCCACTCGCGGTAGCGAGCCTCGAGCTCGGGATCGCCGCCGATGTCGACCTCGTCGTAGTCGAGCTCGTGCTCGCGCCGCACCTCTGCGAGCAGGCTCCGTGCCCGCTCGCAGAGATGACACCCCTGGGCGTGGTAGAGGACGACTCTCGGCGGGGAGCCCGCGGCTTTCTCGCGGGACACCCCGTTCACGGCGCTTGTCGACCGGCCGCTCGAGGCCTCGCGCGAGGCGAGGCACGGCCCCGGCCGCGACGCGCCGCGGCCTGGCAGACGTCCACCCCCGTCACGGGTACAGCCCGCGGGTGGTGGTCGCCTCCGCGACCCGCTGGACCGCGAGGCCGTAGGCGGCGAGCCGCATGCTCACGTCGCGGCTCGTGTGGACGTGCCAGGTCTCCTCGAACGCCTTCTCGACGATCTCCCTCAGCTTCGCGTTCACCTCGTCTTCCTTCCAGAAGTACTCCTGGAGCCCCTGCACCCACTCGAAGTAGGAGACGACCACTCCGCCCGCGTTCGCGAGCACGTCCGGCAGGACGAGCACGCCCTTCTCCTCGAGGATCTCGTCCGCGGCCGGCGTCGTCGGCCCGTTGGCGCCTTCGCAGACGATCCGCGCCTTGATGCTGTCCGCATTGTCCGCGGTGATCACCTGCTCGAGGGCGCAGGGGGCGAGGATGTCGCAGTCGAGCAGGAGCAGCTCGTCGTTGGAGATCGCCTCCGCCCCGGCCAGGCCGCGCAGGGTCCCGTGCTCCTGCTTGTGCGCGACCGCGGACTGCACGTCGATGCCCTTCGCGCTGTAGACCCCGCCGCCCGAGTCGGAGATCGCCACGACCTTCGCGCCCTCCTGCTGGATGAACAGGGCGTAGGAGCTGCCGACGTTCCCGAAGCCCTGGACCGCGACCGACAGGTCGTCGATCGAGAGGCCGAGCTTGCCGATCGCTTCCAGCGTGCAGTAGACGCCGCCGCGCGCGGTCGCCTCGAGCCGGCCGAGCGACCCGCCGACGGTGAGCGGCTTGCCGGTGACGACGCCGAGCACGGAGTGCCCCTTGTTCATCGAGTACGTGTCGAAGATCCAGGCCATCTCCCGCGGCCCGGTGCCGACGTCGGGCGCGGGTATGTCCTTCTCTGGCCCGATCTCGTTGATGATCTCGCTCGTGAACCGGCGGGTCATGCCCTCCAGCTCGCGGACGGACAGCTTCTTCGGGTCGCAGACGACACCGCCCTTTGCGCCTCCGAACGGGATCCCCATCAGCGAGCACTTCCAGGTCATCCACATCGCCAGCGCCCGCACCTCGTCGAGCGTGACGTCGGGGTGGTAGCGGATGCCGCCCTTGGACGGGCCGCGGGCCACGTTGTGGGTGACGCGATATCCCTCGAAGACGTTGATCGAGCCGTCGTCCATCGTCACCGGGATGGAGACGACGACGGCCTTCTTGCACCGGGAGAGAACGCTGACGAGGTTGTCGTCGATGCTGAACGCCTCGGCGACCTTTCGCAGCTGGTCGCGGGCGATCTCGTAGGGATTCTCGCGAAGATGCGAGATCCGCTCGTCGACTGCGGTCACGGCCACACTCCTTGCTGAAGTCCCGCGTTGACGGTCCGAGTCTACGCCCCGTCAGCGGATGGTGAACCCGACCGACCGCGTGTCCGGGCCGCCGCCGGCCGTCGGCCACGCGAAGACGCGCAGCCGGTATCGGCCTTTCGGCAGCACCTTCCCTCCCGGCCCACGGCCGGTCAGGCCGAAGGCGTACCGCCCGGGCAGCACGTCGCGGAGGCGGGCGATCAGGCCGAGGCGCTTGCCCTCGGCCGTCCAGAGCTCGACGTCCAGACGCAGAACCGGGACGACGGCGTTGCTCTTCGGCGAGCGGATCACCCGCCCGGCCCGGAGCACGACCACCGCGGGGCGCTGCTCCGAGGGCCTGAAGCGATGCTGCGTCAGCGCGAGCGGACCGAGCAGGCCTTTCGCGGGCCGGAGGACGACCGACCAGGGTACGCGGATGGACGTGCCCGCGAGCGGGGTGATCGTCAGCGCGCCCGAGGCGGACGCGCCGGTCGCGACCGTGATCGGCTGCGTGCGGACCGTGACCTCACCCGTGCCACCCGGCTCGATCTGGAGCCGTCGCGGTGTGACGACCAGCGGCACACGCGGCCGGCGACCCTGGCCGGAGGCGACGAACACCGTGAGCCTCCTGGTTGAGCTGTTGCGCAGCCGGATGACGCGGCTGCCCTGCCACCCGTCGCCGGTTCCGCGGCCGAAGGCGATCGACGGCGAGTCGGCCACGAGCTCCACGGCGGCCGACCGGCCCAGGTCGAGCAGCCCCGCGCCCTGAGCAGCCAGAGGCGCGCCTCCCAGCTCGCGCGCACCCTCGATCAGGAGCGTGCGGAGCGTCTCCGCGTCGGCGTCCGGCCGCGCTTCTGCGAGCAGGGCGGCTGCGCCGGCGACGACCGCTGCGGCGGCGCTCGAGCCGTTGACGGTGCCGAAGGCGGGCAGACCGTCCTCGGTCGTTCCCGGCCTCGAGGTGACGATCCCGACCCCGGGCGCCAGCAGGTCGGGCTTGACGCTGCCGTCGAAGCCGAAGCCCCACGAGGAGAACGGAGCGAGTCGATCCGGCCCTGCCGTGGACGAGCGGGGCGCGGCCAGCGCGACGAGCGCGCCCGGCTTGTCGAGCAGCGCCCGAGCTGCGCTCTCGGGAACCGAGAGCACGGGGACGGCGATCCGCTGGTCGAGCCCGATCCCGCCCGGGGGCACGGCGCGACCGTAGAGCAAGACCGCCGCCGCGCCGGCGTCGGCCGCCCACCGGGCGACGGCGGCGGGGTCGCTCCCGGCAGGCGCGACCGCCGCGCGCCCGGCGACGAGCGAGAGCCCGTGATCGAGAAAGTCCTCGGCCGAGGTCGCCTTGCCCGCCGGGGCTGCCGGCTGGAGCAGCAGCGTCCTCTCCGGCTCGACGGCGCCGGCAAGCGGGACGAGGCGGTCGAGGAAGACCTCCAGCCCGGCGCGGGCGACGACCCGGACCTGCTGCATTGAGCGGCGGGCGTCGACGGCGCCGACGGCGAGCGCGGCAGGTGCCCCCGCCGGCCCGCCCACGCTGCCGAACGCGGGCCCGGCGGGCCCGTCGTTGCCGGCCGCGGCGACGACGAGCGTGTCGAGACGGAGCGCGCCGGCAACCGCTCGGGCCAGCGGGCTGTCGCTGAAGGCGGCGAAGGGCTCGACCAGCGGAACGAGCGCGATGCGTGCGGCATCGTGCGCGTCTCCGTCGCCGTTCGGGTCGACCGCCCGCTCGAGCCCGGCGAGGATCTGGTCGCTGCGGGCGTAGACCCGGTAGTCGCCGTGCTGGTCGGGCTGCCAGCCGGCGACGCGGATCGGCAGGACGGTCGCACCGGGCGCGACGCCGGTGAGCCCACCGGGGCCGCCCGTCCCGACGAGGATCCCCGCCATCTCCGTCCCGTGCTGCTCGACCTGCGTGGAATCGCCCGGCCTCGCGACGGCATCGGCGTGCGACCGCCCGCCGAGGACGTCGATCCCGGGAAGGACGTGGCCGTGCAGGTAGGCCTTGTGCAGGTCGACGCCCGTGTCCACGAGCGCGATCGTCACCCCGCGTCCCGCGATGCCGGCCAGCCGCACGCCGACCCGCTGCCCGGCCCCGGCGCCGAGCCGAAGGGCCGTCGACGACACCGAGGCCGGAAACGCCGTCCGGACCGGATAGACGCCCTTGACTCCCGGCGTCCGCTCGAGCAGGGCGATCGCCCGCGGGTCGAGGAGCGCCGAGAAGCCGTTGATCGTCCGCGTGAAGCGGTGCTCCGGCTTGATCGCGACGCCCTGGCGCGCCAGGCTCGAGATGAACTGCTGCTGCGCGGCGAGCGCCGTCGCCGTCCACCTGCGCTCGTCGCGGTCGGTGGCCAGCCCGCCGGCACGCTCGACCCGGTCGGCGAGTGAGAACGCGGAGAGGACGACGACGACCCGCGCACCGGTCGCGACCCGCGCCCGCGGCTCGCCGACCAGGCCGCTCCAGGACTCGGCGCTCGCTCGTTCCGAGGAAGGCGACGCAGCACTCCCGCCGCTCGACGAGGTCACGAGCACGGCTCCAGCCACCAGGGCGGCGAACACGGCCGCAGCGATCGCCCCGCTACGCAACCGCATACGCATCGAGGCGGAGCGGGTCGCCGGATGCGGCGACGTACCGCGCCGCGGAGGCGATCATCGCGGCGTTGTCGGTGCACAGCGCGAGCGGCGCCGCGACCGCCTCGGGCAACGCGGCGCGGAGCTCGGAGTTCGCCGCGACGCCGCCGACGATCGCGATCGTGTCCGCGGCGAGCCGTTCGAACGCCTCGCGGGCCCGCTCGACGAGCGCGCGGACGATCGCGCGCTGGTAGGAGGCGGCGAGATCCGCCCGCCTCGCCTCGAGCTCGTCGGCCGCCAGCGCCCGGACGGCGTACAGAAGGGCGGTCTTGACGCCGGAGAACGAGAAGTCGAGACCCGGCACCTGCGCGACCGGGAAGTCGAAGGCGTCCGGGTCGCCCTCGCGCGCGAGGAGGTCGACCGCCGCGCCGCCCGGATAGCCGAGGCCCAGCAGCCGTGCCCCCTTGTCGAACGCCTCCCCGGCGGCGTCGTCCAGCGTGGTGCCGACGACGCGGAAGCCGCTCCGGTCCTGGACGTCGAGGAGCAGCGTGTGGCCGCCGCTCGCCAGCAGGCACAGGAAGGGCGGGTCGAGCGGCTCCGGCCGGAGAAACAGCGACGCGACGTGACCGTGGAGGTGGTCGACGGGCACGAGGGGCACGCCCCGACCCCAGGCGATCCCCTTCGCCGCGGCCAGGCCGACGAGCAGCGCCCCGATCAGCCCCGGACCCTGGGTGACTGCGACCCGGTCGATCGCCTCGAGCCCGACCTCCGCCCGGTCGAGCGCCTCGCGGACGACCGGAGAGACGAGCTCGAGATGGCGGCGGGAGGCGATCTCGGGCACGACGCCGCCGAAGCGGGCGTGCAGCTCCGACTGCGACGCGACGACGTTCGACAGGATCGTCCCGTCGTCGGTCACGACCGCAGCCGAGGTCTCGTCGCACGACGTCTCGAGCCCGAGGATCAAGCACCCTCCCTTCGGGAGAGCGCTAGCTGCATCTGAAGCGGCACACCGATGCGGCACATCCGTGAGCTCCGGTCGGCCACTCTTGGGTCGCGGTGGCCAGGATCATCGTCGATTCCCGCGAGCCGACCGGAGGCGTCCCTCGCTGCCTGGTCGAGCTGGGGATCCCGGTCGAACGACGCCGGTTGTGGGTCGGTGACTACGAGGTCGGCGACCGGGAGATCGTGGAACGGAAAACCGTACGGGGCCTTCACGCAGCTGTGATCGGCGGCACCTTCTGGGCGCAGATCGGTCGCATGCGCGAGGTCGCTCGATTTCCCTACGTCCTCGTCGAGGGCAAGGATCTGGACGACGGCCCGTTGGCTGCCACCGCGGTTCGCGGAGTCTGCGTGGCATTGATGGATCTCGGCGTCGGTCTCATCCGCTCCTCCGACCCAGGAGACTCGGCGCTCTGGCTGCAGCGACTGGCGGATCGTCGCTCGCAGGTCCGACACCGAAACCGGCCGATCTACGCACAGCGCCTCCGTCGCGAAGCGCGTGTCCCTCCGGCGGAAGCGGCTCTCGCGGCGATTCCGGGGATTTCGCGTGCGCGAGCTCACAATCTTCTGACTCACTTCGGAACCCTCGCGGCCGTCGTGCAGGCAGGACCCGCAGACTGGCAACAGGTAGCCGGCATCGGGCCGAAGGGAGCGCAGGCACTCGCGGCCACGTTCCACACCACGGCCACAGCTAGCCGTTCGCGACGGAGTCGCGGACGGCCGGGTCTCTCCACATGATCAGCGCGTCTTCCCGGTTGTCCGTGTAGTAGCCGCGTCTGATCCCGCGTGACTCGAATCCCATCCGCTCGTAGAGCGCGATCGCGCCCGCGTTGGAGACCCGCACCTCGAGCGTGTACCCCCGGCGGTGGTCGTCGCCGGTCAGCTCGAAGAGCGTGCTCAACAGCCTCGAGGCGATCCCGTGCCGGCGAAACCCGGGCGCGACCGCGACGTTCATCACGTGCCAGGCGTCGACGTACCGTGAGACGATCAGGTATCCGATCAGGCGGTCGTCGCTGCAGGCGCCGAGGCAGATCGACGAGGGCTTCGCGAGCTCTCCTGCGAACATCGACCGGGACCACGGAGTCGGGTACGAGGCGCGCTCGATCTCCTCGATCGCCGAGAGATCGCGGAGCTGGAGGCGGCGGATCTCGATCACGCGGCCGCCTTCTCGGCGTCGGGGACGCGGAGGTAGACCGGCTCGACGAGCTCGGCCGGGCCGCCTGCGCCCGCCAGCTCCGCGTAGAAGCGCGCACGGGGCACGTGCAGCTCGCTGGCATCGGGAGGCACGACGCCCCCCTGCTCCTCGAGGACGCCCCGGTAGCGAACGGCGCCGTCGCCGACGTAGGTGACGCCCCGCTCGACCTCGAGCTCGGACGGAGCGAGGCAGCGAGGCTCGCCCTCGACCAGAGCGAAGACCTCGCGGCGCCGGGCGTCGACCACCGGGACGGCTCCGGGCGCGCCCGCGGCCAGCGCAGCCAGCGTCGAGACGCCGGCAACGGGTACCTCGAGGGCCAGGGCGAGGCCGCGGGCGGCGGCCAGGCCGATCCGGACGCCGGTGAAGCTGCCGGGGCCGACGCCGACGGCGACCAGATCGAGGTCGCCGGGTGTCATGCCGGCCTGTCCGAGCAGCTCGTCCGCCGCGGCGAGCACGTCGACCGCGCGCGAGGTGCGCTCGCCGAGCACCTGCCCGTCGCGCACGAGCGCGCAGGTCGCGACACCGGTCGCGGTATCAAACGCCAAGGTCAGCATCGCTCTCGAGCACGATCAGCCGCCGCCTCTCGTCCACGTGCGATAACCGTACCCGCACACGCGGCTCGGGCAAGCTTCCCGCGGCAGCCTCGGGCCACTCGACGAAGCAGACCGCGGCGTCGAAGTACGGCTCGAGCGCGGCCCAGTCGGCCGCCGACACGCCGGTGAACCGGTACAGATCGAGATGCGAGACCGGGACGCGGCCCGCATACCGGTGCCCGATCGTGTACGTGGGGCTGGTGACGGGCTGGGTCACGCCCAGCGCCCGGCAGGCGCCTCTCACGAAGGTGGTCTTCCCGGAGCCGAGCTCACCCGACACCGTCACCACGTCGCCGGGCTCGAGCAGCGCCGCGACACGGGCCGCGCAGGCCTCCGTCTCCCCGGGCGACGACGTTGTCGTCTCGCGGATCAGAACAGGCCGAGCTGGACCGCGGCCTGCTCGGGCTCCGGCTCGGGAACCACGGACAGGAAGGGCGCCGGCGGGGTGACCTCGCGCTGGAGCAGCGCGGGCAGCCGCGCGAAGTCCTCCTCCAGCACCTTGAGCATCGCCGGCGTGTACAGCGCCGCCGCCGGGTGGAAGAGCGGGTAGATCGTCACGTGGGTCGTGCCGTACGTGACCGGCTGGGGCTGGCCGTGAACCCGCGTGATCCCGGTCTCCTTGCCGGTCAGCTGCTTCGTCGCGTGGTTGCCGAGGGTGGCGATCACCTTCGGGCGGATCAGCTCGATCTGGCGGAACAGCCACGGCTCGCATTCCTGCTTCTCGTCCGGCATCGGGTCGCGGTTGCCCGGGGGACGGCATTTCAGCGTGTTCGCGATGTAGACCTCGGCGCGCGCGAGCCCGATGCCCTCGAGCAGCCGATCGAGCAGCTTGCCGGCCTGCCCGACGAAGGGGATGCCTTGCTGGTCCTCGTGGAAGCCGGGGGCCTCGCCGACGAACATCAGGTCGGCGTCGGGGTTGCCGACCCCGAAGACGACCTGCGTGCGGCCCTGGTGGAGGCGGCAGCGGGTACAGGCCGAGGCGGCCTCGCGAAGCCCGTCGAGCTCGCTCGCTGGCGGGGCCGTTAGCGCATCGAGCACGGCGGCCAGTCTAGGCGACCTACCGGACGATCAGGACTTTGCACTGCCCTGGGGCCGAACCCGCGGGAAAGCGCCGGGCAGAGACACGCCTCCGCGCGCGGAGGCAAGACCGCGTCTCGCCGGAGGGCAAGAGCGACCAACCGGTCGCCGGCACGCTAGTGGCCGCAGCCGCAGGAGCCGCCGCAGCAGCCCCCGCCGGCGGCGGTCTGCCCGAAGCTGGGCATCGACTCGGCGCCGTGAGCGGCGAAGACGGAGAACTGCTTCTGCACCTTCGTCGCTCCGCAGTCGGGGCAGGGCGGCTGCTCTCCGTTTCGGACGAGCTCCTCGAAATGCGACTCGCACTTCATGCACACGTACTCGTAGATCGGCATGGGACGGAGTCTAGCGGCAGTGCCCGGCCTCGGCTCCCTGCTAGACATAGCGCACATGTGGAGCGACGAGCAGCTGCGGCCGCGCCTCGTGGGCCGGATCGTGACCCTCGAGCCGCTCGAGGCGCGGCACGTGGAGGGCCTCCGAGCGGCGGCCGCCGACGAGCGCGCGTGGACCTGGATGACGACCCGCGACACCGAGGCGTGGATTCGCGAGGCGCTCGCCGCCACCGACCGCTACCACTTCGTCGTGGTGAAGGACGGAACCGTCGTCGGCTCGACCAGCTACCTGAGCGTGTTCCCGGAGCACCTGAGATTGGAGATCGGACACACCTGGAACACGCCGTCTGCGTGGGGCAGCGGAGCGAACACGGACGCCAAGTACCTGCTCCTGCGGCACGCGTTCGAGGAGCTGGGCGCGCGGCGGGTCGAGTTCAAGACGGACGCGAAGAACGAGCGGGCGCGCGCGGCGCTGGCCGCGATCCCGGCCGAGTTCGAGGGCATCCACCGCAAGCACATGGTCGTGCGCGGCGGCGAGCGCCGCGACTCGGCCTGGTACGCGGTGATCGACGACGACTGGCCTCGCGTCAAGGTTGCGCTCGAGCGGCGTCTGAGCGGCAAACGCTAGACTTCGACGCGCCCGGTATCCCCTGCGGAACTGGAGCGCGAGATGGTGGAACGCGTGAACGTGATCGGTCGCGGCCGTGTCGGCACGGCGGTGGCTGCCCGCCTCGAGGAGCGCGGGGTCGAGGTCCGAGCGGACGGGGCGGAGCTCGTCCTCCTCTGCGTCCCGGACCGGGCGATCGCGGCAGTCGCGGCGGCGACCGAGGTCGGCCCGTGGGTCGCGCACGTGAGCGGCGCCACGCCGCTCTCCGCGCTCGACCCGCACCGGCGTCGCTTCTCCGTCCACCCGCTCCAGACGTTCACGCTCGCGCGCGGGCCGGAGCAGCTCGACGGCGCGTGGGCGGCGGTCACGGCCGAGGGCCCGGACGCGCTCCGGCTCGGGTTCGACCTCGCCGCGACGCTCGGGCTGCGGCCGTTCGAGCTCGCCGAGGACGCGCGCACGCTCTACCACGCCGGCGCCGCGTTCGCCTCGAACTACCTGGTCACGCTCTACCGGATCGCGGCGCGGCTGTTCGAGGACGCCGGCGCACCACCGGAGGCGCTCGTCCCGCTGATGGCGAGGACGATCGAGAACGGCTTCGAGCTGACCGGGCCGATCGCGCGCGGCGACTGGGAGGTCGTCGACGCGCACGCCGGCGCCCTCCAGGCCGCGCACCCCGAGCTCGAGCCCGTCTACCGCGCGCTTGCGGAGGCGACGGCCCCGTGATCGTCACCCGCACGGTCGCGGAGACGCGCGAGGCGCTGGCGGGTCGGGACGACGTCGGCCTCGTGCCGACGATGGGCGCCTACCACGCCGGGCATCTCGCACTGTTCGAGGCCGCCCGCGCCGAGAGCGAGACGGTGGTCGCCAGCCTCTTCGTCAATCCCGCCCAGTTCGAGGACGCAGCCGACCTGGCGCGCTACCCGCGCGACGAGGCGCGCGACGCGAAGCTCGCCGAGGAGGCGGGCGTGGACCTGCTGTTCGCGCCGGAGCCCGACGAGCTCTACCCGCCCGGCTACGAGACCTGGGTGGAGGTCGAGAAGGCCTCGCAGGGGCTCGAGGGCGGCCATCGGCCAGGGCACTTCCGCGCAGTCGCCACGATCTGCCTGAAGCTCTTCAACATCGTCCGTCCCCGCCGTGCGTACTTCGGCCAGAAGGACGCACAGCAGGTGGAGGTCCTGCGGCGGATGATCCGCGACCTCGACCTCGAGCTGGAGCTGCGGGTGATCCCGACGGTCCGGGACCGCGACGGCCTGGCTCTCTCGTCGCGAAACGCGCTCCTTTCGGAGGGCGAGCGCTCGCTCGCGCTCGCCCTCCCGCGAGCCCTGGCCACCCGCGACCCGGCAGCCGCCCGCGAGCTGCTCGAAGCGCTGGACGGGCTCGACGTCGACTACGTCGAGGTCGCACCCTTCGACCCTCCCGTCCTCGCCGCCGCCGTCCGCGTCGGCGCGGTCCGCCTGATCGACAACGTCCCCCTGGAAGGAGGCACCCGATGAGCACCCCGCCTGCAGGCAAGCTGCCGCTCCCGGAGCTGGCCGCGATGAAGCGCCGCGGCGACAGGATCGTGATGGTCACCGCCTACGACGCGCCCGGCGCCCGCTTCGCCGAGGACGCCGGCATCGACGTGATCCTCGTCGGCGACACCGCCGCGATGGTCGTCCTCGGGCACGAGGGCACGACCGTGCCGGTCACGGTCGACGAGATGCTCTTCCTCACCCGGACGGTCTCGAAGCAGGCGCGGCGCCCGATCGTCGTCGGCGACCTCCCGTTCGGGTCGTACCAGGTCTCGGACGAGGACGCGGTGCGCACGGCGATCCGGTTCGTCAAGGAGGGCGGCGCCGACGTGGTCAAGCTCGAAGGCGCAGGCCCGATGCTCTCCCGCGTCCGCGCGATCGTCGAGGCGGGGATCCCGGTGATGGCCCACATCGGCCTGACGCCGCAGTCGGCGACGATGCTCGGCGGCTTCAAGACCCAGGGCAAGACGGCGGCGGCCGCACGGCAGCTCGTCGCCGACGCCCGCGCGCTGGAGGAGGCCGGGGCGATGTCGATCGTCCTGGAGGCGATCCCGGCGCCCGTCGCCGCCCGCATCACCGACGAGCTCGCAATCCCGACGATCGGCATCGGCGCCGGCCCCGGGTGCGACGGCCAGGTGCTCGTCTACCACGACCTGCTCGGGCTGACCGAGGGCCACCTGCCGCGGTTCGTCAAGCGCTACGCCAACCTCTCGCGGGAGATCCGCGACGCCCTCGAGGCCTACGCGGCGGACGTGCGATCCGGGGCCTTCCCCGGCGAGGAGCACACCTACTCGATGGCGGACGACGAGCTGGAGGCGTTCGCGCGCACGAACTAGGCCGGCTCAGCCGACGGGGATGCCGACGAACAGGAACGTGACCGCGGCGAGCACGGCCGCCGCGACCGACAGCGAGGCGAGCGTGCGGGGCAGCCGCCAGCCGTTCAGGGCCCGGACGCCGAGCACGAGCAGGAGCGCGCTCCAGGCGAGGAAGAACGCGTCGAACCCGCGGAAGACCGCCTGGGCCGCTCCGTGATCCGATCCGCCGCTGCGGAACACGTCGCTCCCGAACATCGCAAGCCGGACCGGCCAGAGGACGACGAGGGAGATCACGAACGGCGTCGTCGCGAGGCCCACGAGGTGCCGCGCCTGTCGGTAGGAGGCGACGCTGTCGGCAGCCCGCCCGCCGAGGTACACGGCGCCGCCGAGGATCCAGAAGTTCTGGATCGCGACCAGCAGCCCGGCGACGACGCACTCGACGACGAGCAGGAGGTCGTCGAACTCGATGTCGTCGAACAGGTGGCCCGCCGTGCGCGTGGCGAGGAAGATCCCGATCCCGGCAACGAACGTGACCGCCGTGATCGGCTCCTGGCGCGCCTGGGTGGCGTCGTCCGAGTCGTCGCGCAGCCAGGCGAAGACGGCGACCGGGGACTGGAGGACGAGGACGAGCCGCAGCCACCAGTCGCGCTCGAGCGATGCCGACCCCTGCGCCTCCGCGCTCATCGAGGCCAGCTTACTGCCACCGCGTCGCGCTGATGATGGCGTGCGCAGCATCCTGCACCGCGGTATGTCGTGACGTCTCCAGCTGTCTCACACACGCCGCCGCGACCGACATGGCGGGCGCGGCCCCCCGACGGCTGCTCCGGCACGAGCAGGTTGGGGAGGGGGGTTCACGGGGGGAACCGGCCGTTCCCCCCGTGGAGCGAGCGGAGCGAGCGTCTCAGGCCGCGGCTGCGACCGCCGGCAGCAGCTCGCGGAGGAACTGCCCGGTGTACGACCCCGGCACCTCGGCGACCTGCTCGGGCGTGCCGGTCGCGATCACCTCGCCGCCGGCCTCCCCGCCCTCGGGCCCGAGGTCGACGAGCCAGTCGGCCTGCTTGATCACGTCGAGGTTGTGCTCGATCACGAGCACGGTGTTGCCCGAGTCGACCAGCCGCTGGAGCACCTCGAGCAGCTTCTCGATGTCGGCGAAGTGCAGCCCGGTCGTCGGCTCGTCGAGGATGTACAGCGTCTTCCCGGTCGCGACCTTCGAGAGCTCCTTCGCCAGCTTGACGCGTTGCGCCTCGCCCCCGGAGAGCGTCGTCGCCGGCTGGCCGAGCTTGATGTAGTCGAGCCCGACGTCGTGGAGCGTCTGCAGCTTGCGGCGGATCTTCGGAATCTTCGCGAAGAACTGGAGCGCCTCCTCGACCGACATGTCCAGCACCTCGGAGATGTTCCTGCCCTTGAACCGCACCTCGAGCGTCTCGCGGTTGTAGCGCGCTCCCTTGCACGTCTCGCACGGCACGTACACGTCCGGGAGGAAGTGCATCTCGATCTTGATCTGCCCGTCGCCCTTGCACGTCTCGCAGCGCCCGCCGCGGACGTTGAACGAGAACCGCCCGGGCTTGTAGCCGCGCACCTTCGCCTCGGGCGTGAGCGAGTAGAGCTCGCGAATCGGCGTGAACAGGTCCGTGTAGGTGGCCGGGTTCGAGCGCGGCGTCCGCCCGATCGGCGACTGGTCGATGTCGATCACCTTGTCGAAGCACTCGATCCCCTCGCAGCCGAGGTGCTCGCCCGGCTTCACCCGCATCCGGTGCAGGCGGTTCGCGAGCGCTTTGAAGACGATCTCGTTGACGAGCGTCGACTTGCCCGAACCGGACACGCCGGTGACGCAGACGAGCTTCCCGACCGGGAACTCGACGTCGATCCCTTTCAGGTTGTGCTGCGACGCACCCCTGACCCAGAACGAGCCGATGTCCTCGGTCCGCCGCTCCGGCACGGCGATCGCCCGCGCCCCGGACAGGAACTGGCCGGTGACCGAGGCCGGGTCGCGTGCAACCTTCGCCGCCGGCCCCTCGGCGACCACGTGGCCGCCGTGCTCGCCCGCACCGGGCCCCATGTCCACCAGCCAGTCCGCGGAACGCATCATCTGCTCGTCGTGCTCCACGACCACGACCGTGTTGCCGAGGTCGCGAAGCCGGTCGAGGGTGGCGATCAGCCGCCCGTTGTCGCGCTGGTGGAGGCCGATCGAGGGCTCGTCGAGGATGTACAGCACGCCGACGAGCTGCGAGCCGATCTGCGTCGCGAGCCGAAGCCGCTGGGCCTCCCCGCCGGAGAGCGTCGCGCTGGCGCGGTCGAGGTCCAGGTAGCCGACGCCGACGTCGTCGAGGAACGTCAGCCGCTCGCGGATCTCCTTCACGATCCGCGCGCCGATCAGCTGCTCGACCTCGGTCAGCTCGAGGTCGTCCAGGAAGCGGAGGGCGCGCGTGACCGACATCTGGGTGAACTCGTGGATGTTGAGGCCGCCGACCGTGACCGCCAGCACCTCGGGCTTCAGCCGCGCGCCCTTGCAGGCGGGGCACGGGCGGAAGCTCATGTACTCCTCGATCCGCTCGCGCTGCTGGGCGGAGTCCGTCTCCCGGTAGCGCCGTTGCAGGTTGGGGACGATCCCCTCGAAGGCGAGCATGTACGAGCGCCGCCGGCCCATCCGGTTGCGGTACTGGACGTAGACGCGCTCCCCCTTGGTTCCGTAGAGGAAGAGGTCCTGCTGCTCGCGGGTCAGCTCCTGCCACGGCCGGTCGAGGTCGATCTCCCAGCGGTCGGCGATCGCCTGGATCACCGACTCGTAGAAGCTCGAGTTGCCGACCGACCACGGGACGAGCGCCCCTTCGGCGATCGACAGCGTCGGGTCGGGCACGAGCAGGTCGGGGTCGATCTCCTGCTGCGAGCCGAGCCCCGTGCAGCGTGGGCAGGCGCCGTGCGGCGAGTTGAACGAGAAGATCCGCGGCTGCAGCTCCGGCAGCGAGACGCCGTGCTCGGGACACGCGAAGCGCTCCGAGAAGGTCAAGGTCTCGCCGTCGACGACGTCGATCACGACCAGGCCCTCGGCGAGGGCGACCGCCGTCTCGATCGACTGGGCGAGACGTGTCCGCAGGTCCGCCTTCATTACCAACCTGTCGACGACCACCTCGATCGTGTGCTTGAACTTCTTGTCGAGGGCGATCTCCTCCTCGAGCAGGCGCTGCTCTCCGTCGACCTTCACGCGGGTGAAGCCCTCGGCCCGCAGGTGGTCGAAGACGTCCTTGTACTCGCCCTTGCGGTCGCGGACGACCGGCGCGTTGACGGTGAACTTCGTCCCCTCCGGCAGCCGTAGCACCTGGTCGACGATCGCCTCGATCGACTGGCCGGCGATCGGGCGGCCGCAGACCGGGCAGTGCGGGCGGCCGACGCGCGCGTAGAGCAGGCGCAGGTAGTCGTAGATCTCCGTCACGGTGCCGACCGTCGAGCGCGGGTTCCGCGAGGTCGTCTTCTGGTCGATCGAGATCGCCGGCGACAGCCCGTCGATCGAGTCCACGTCCGGCTTCTCCATCATCTGCAGGAACTGGCGGGCGTAGGCCGAGAGCGACTCCACGTACCGCCGCTGCCCCTCCGCGTAGATCGTGTCGAAGGCGAGGCTCGACTTGCCGGAGCCGGAGAGCCCGGTGATGCAGATCAGGCGATTCCGGGGCAGCCGGACGGTGATGTCCTTGAGGTTGTGCTCCCGGGCGCCGTGGACGACGAGCTCGTCAGCGGCCATGGCGAACAGTCTACCGGGCGAACAGGCGTTCGCTCAGGCGGCTCGTACCTTGCGGACCACGGCCGCCGTTATACATCCGCCGCCGCCCGGCGACCCCCGATCAATGAACGACATCGCCCGCAAGTCATTCGTCGCCACCAGCGTGGCGGTCCTCGTCGTCGCGAGCGCCCTCGCCCTCTGGCACCTGAAGCTCCTGGTCGCGTTGCTGCTGCTCGCGCTGATCATCTCGGCGGCGATGCGTCCCGGCATCGAGCTCCTCCACCGTCACCGCGTTCCCAGGGGAATCGGCGTCGCCGTCCACTACGTCGGCTTCATCGTCGCCATCGGTCTGCTGCTCTGGCTGATCGTGCCGCGGGCGCTCGACCAGGTCGAATCCGCGCTCGGCACCCTGCCGACGTCCACCGCCGACGTCGCCGAGGCCGCGAAGAAGTCACACGGGATCAAGCACGACATCCTGGTCGGCATCCAGCATCGCCTCGAGCGGCTGCCGCGGGGCGCCAACCTGATCCACCCGGCCGTCACCTACGGACGCACGGCCATCGAGGTGCTGGTCGGGATCTTCTTCACCTTCGCCGTCGCGGCGTACTGGATCTTCGAGAAGGAGCGCGCCCAGGCGCTCGTCCTCGGCCTGGTCGCCCGGAAGCGGGCGAAGGTCGTCCGGGACACGTGGGACCTGATCGACGCCAAGCTCGGCGCCTTCGTGCGCGGGCAGCTGGTGATGATCACATTCGTCAGCACGGTGCTGTCGTTCGCCTTCTGGCTCGACGGCCTGCCCTACTGGCTGCTGGTCGGCGTCTTCGCCGGGATCGTCGAGATCGTGCCCGTCATCGGTCCGCTGGCGGCAGCGCTCGTCGCGATCGCGGCGGGCTTCACAGCCTCCTGGACCGTCGCCCTCGGCGCCGCCATCGCCGTCTTCGGCCTCCGGCTCGTGCAGGACTACGTCGTCGGCCCGCGCGTGCTCGGCCACGCGGTCGGGCTCTCGCCTCTGGTCGTGCTCGTCACCGTGACCACGGTCGGCCTCCTCTTCGGAGGCGCCTTCGTGCTGCTCGCGACTCCGGTCGCGGCGATCCTCGCCACCCTGATCGACGTGGCCGTTCTCGACAAGAACCCGGCGAAGGAGGACGTGCCGCGACTCATCTTCCCGGCGAAGGACGCCGAGACGCAGTGACAACAACTGCCGGCCCCGAAAGGGCCGTCCATACGGGGTCTGACCCCCTGGGGTCAGACCCCTGCCGGTGCCGCAGGCACCGGCTCGACCGGCCGGAGCCCGCGTCGCGGGCCAGGCTCAGGCTTTTCGCCAGCGGCCGAAGACGAGGCCGCCGAGCGTGAAGCCGAGCCCGAAGGTGCCGATCGCGAAGGCGCCGATCGCGACCGCCTTTCGCCAGGTGGACATCTGCTGCCAGCGACCGATCGCCTCCTGCTCCTCGGCGGTGAGCGGCTCGCCCCGTCGCTGCTTGCGAAGAGCTCCGCCGGCACGCAGGCCCAGGTAGAGGTCGTCGACGATCTCGGCGGAGTCGTCTACCACCAGCGCGAGTTTATAGGGTGCGTCGGCCGTGACCGCGCGGATTCTCCACGTCTCCGACCTGCACGTGGGCACGCACGAGGACGACGCCGTCGAGGCCGCCCTGCGCTCGTTCTCCGCTCGGCTCGAGCCGGATCTCGTCGTCGCGACCGGCGACCTGACGCATCGCGGACGGCGCAACCAGCACGAGCGCGCCGAGCGGCTGCTGCGCGGGCTCGGGCCGGCCGTCATGGCGGTCCCGGGCAACCACGACATCCCGTACACGTTCCCCGCCAGGTTCTCGCGCCCCTGGAGCGAGTTCGTGCGGCTGTGGGGCACGACCACGCCCGTACACCGGTCGGAGACCCTCTGCGTGGTCGGGCTCAACTCGGTGCGGCCGTGGCGCCACCAGTCGGGCGGCCTGCGCGAGCCGCAGCTGTCCCGGGCAGCGAAGGAGCTCGCGGATGCGTCGGACGGCGCCCTCCGCGTGGCGATGCTCCACCACCAGCTGATCGGGGCGCCCTGGCGCACGCGCAAGCGGCCCGTGGCACGCCGCAACCACGTGCTCGGGGCGCTCGTCGACGCCGGCGCGGAGCTGATCCTCTCGGGTCACATCCACCAGGGGGCGGTGAGCGAGCGCCACGAGTTCGAGGTGTGGAGCGACGGCCGGCCCGGCGTCGTCGTCTCCGTCGCACCCGGGCTCGGCCAACCGCGCCCGCGCCGCCGGGGCGAGGCACGAGGAATCGTCGTGTACGAGGCCGACCCGGGAGAGCTCCGCGCGGGCACGTGGATCTGGCGCGGCGGAGACTGGGGCCTGACCGCCGTCCGCCGGTTCCCCCGCGGCGCCGGAGCGCTCATGGCCGATTGACCCTGTCCGGCTCGTCGTGTTGGATGGCCCGGGGCATGTTCAGGACGATTGTGATCTTCGCCGCGATCGCGCTCGCCGTCGGCGCTCGCTTCGCGTTCGGCTAACAGCTCCGTGCCGGCCCGGTGACCGTCTTCGGCGGGATCGAAGCCGGAGGCACCAAGTGGGTCTGCGCCGTCGGAACGGGCCCCGAGGACATCCTGGCGTCCGTGGCGATCCCCACGGCTTCCCCCGACGAGACGATCGATCGCGCCCACGCCTTCCTCTCCTCGGCGGGCCCGATCGACGCGCTCGGAATCGGCTGCTTCGGGCCCGTCGACCTCGATCCCGGCTCACCGACCTGGGGCTACGTCACGACCACGCCGAAACCCGGTTGGACGCGCGCCGACGTCGCGCAGCGGCTCGGGAAGCGCCTCTCGGTGCCGGTCGCGTTCGACACCGACGTGAACGCCGCGGCGGTCGGCGAGCAGCGCTGGGGCGCCGCCCGCGGGCTCGACACCTTCTGCTACGTCACGATCGGAACCGGGATCGGCGGCGGCGCGGTCGTCGCGGGGAAGCCCGTGCACGGCCTGGTCCACCCCGAGTTCGGCCACCTCCGCATCCCGCACGACGACGCGGTGGACCCGTTCCCGGGCGTGTGCCCGTATCACGGCGACTGCTGGGAGGGGCTCGCCTCGGGCCCCGCGATCGCCGCCAGGTGGGGCAAGCCCGGCGAGCAGCTCGCCGGCGAGGACGCGGTCTGGGAGCTCGAGGCGAGGTACGTCGCACTCGGCCTGGTCTCGGCGATCGCCGTCCTCTCGCCGCAGCGGATCGTGATCGGCGGCGGGGTGATGGAGGCGCCCGGCCTCCTCGGCCGCGTGCGCGAGCGGGTCGTCGAGCTCGTCGGCGGCTATCTGGACACGCCTGCGCTCGAGACGGCGATCGAGGACTACCTCGTCCCGCCGTCCCTCGGCGCCCGCGCCGGGGTGCTCGGCGCGATCGCCCTCGCTTCGGCCCTGGCCTAGACCTCCTCGCGAAGCACGGCGCGGCGACGGTCGAGGTACTCCTCGTCGGAGATCTCACCGCGATCGTGGAGCTCGTCGAGCTGGGCCAGACGTTCCGCCCTCGAGCCGGCCGGGCCGCCCGGCGCGCCCAGGCGATCGACCGGAACGCCCATCGCGGTCAGCCGCTGCCGCATGCGCGCGATCCCGACGCCGCGGGTCGGGAAGCGCCTCGCCTCGGGGCCGGAGATCGGCCTGCCCTGGACGAGGCGGCGGTAGGCGGCGACGAGGCCCGCGGCGGCCGCGACCGACGCGAGCAGGATCCAGAAGTACTCGCCGCTGTCGACCGTCCCGCCGGGACGGATGATCAGGGCCGTGATGCCGCCGCCGATCGCCGCACCGCCGAGCCCGATCAGGATCGTCAGCCAGAACGGCATGGGGTCCGGCCCGGGAATCGCAAGCCGGGCCAGGGCGCCGATCAGGAAGCCGGACGCCGCGATCGAGAGAATGGCGCCGAGCATGTGCGCGGGACGTTAGCCGGTGCCGAACCGGGCGAGAGCCCGGGCGCGGCGTCGCTCCGCCTCCACCTCCCGGTTGCGCGGTGGGGCGGTGCTGACGAGGGAGCCGAGCAGGCGCCGCGACGCCTCGGCGACCTCGTCGACCGCTCGCGCGAAGGCTTCCGCGTTCGCCTTCGAGGGCTTCGTCGTCCCGCTGAGCTTGCGCACGTACTGCAGCGCCGCGTCGTGGATCTCCTCGTCCGTCGCGGGCGGGTCGAAGTTGTGCAGGGTGCGGATGTTCCGGCACATCGCGTCGCTCCTTTGCGTCGGGTCTCCCCGAAAGCCTAGAGCCGGATCGTCTTCGACCGGGCGAGAGGCCTGCCCGCAGCGTCGAGCGCGACGACGGCCGCGTAGCGCGCTCCCGGCGGGACCGCGAACGACGTCTCGAACCCCGTCTTCGGGTGGCTCGAGCCTGCGACGAGCGAACCTCGCGACTTGCCGGTGTCGAGCCTCCATGCGGCGAGCGCGGTCGCACCGTTCCAGCTCGCGTAGAGCCTCGTCCTGTCCCCGTTGCGGTAGGCCTTGAACGCCGGAGGCAGCGTCGGCTTCCCCGACCAGGGGTGCCGGTAGACCCGGTAGTTCTGGCCGTGTGCGGGAAGGTGGGCGTCGAAGCAGACGGCGCCGTCGGGGTCGTACTCCGTGAACCAGCCGGTGATGCCCCACGTGACCAGCCGGTTCCCGTTCGGCAGCAGCTGGTTGCTACCCGTCGCGAAGGCGAAGAGCGGCGAGCGGTGGCGAATCTCACGCTTCAGCCTCACCTGCTTGCGCCGCTCGTCGACCGCGAGCACGATCGCCCGCGACTCCGGGCGGCGGCCGTCGAGGCGCGGCCCGTTGTCGAACAGGCTGATCGTGTGCCCGTGCTCGTGGAAGCGGGCGTCGTGCTGGAACCCGAACTGCGTTCCCGGGCCCATCGAGAAGTCGCTGCGCTTGCCGCCGAGCCGCCAGCGGACGTTGCCGGTCCGGCGGTCGACCTTGTAGAGGGCGGACGTGTTCCGGGCCGAGACGAGCAGGTCGCCGTCGGGCGCGACGTCGATGCCGTTGATGTGGAAGTAGTCGAAGGGGGAGCCGAGCTGGTCGCTGACCGTCTCGGTGATGTCCACGTGGTCGAGGCTGCGCCATTCCCACAGCAGCCGTCCGCTGCCCACGGCCAGCTCCTGGACGACCCCGCCGTAGACGAGACCGCCGGCGCGCCCGCCCACCGCGCGCAGGTCCGCGGTCGCGGTCTCGTAGGCGGTGACGAGGAGCGTGCCGTCGTCGGTGAGCAGCACCTCGTGGAAGTCCGGTCGACGACCGCGCGCCGACGGGAAGCGGGCGATCTCCCTGTACGTCGCGTCCATGACCACGTAGTCGCCGACCTTGCCCACCCCCGTCACGTACCGGCCCTCCCACCAGGTCAGCACCGGCTTGCCGCGGAGCACGCCGGGCCGGAAGTCCATCACGGTCTTCGGCGTGGTCGGGTGGAAGTAGACAGGGTCGCCCCGGTCGTCTGCGATCAGGGCGCCGCGCGCGCCCGGCCCGGAGGACGGTGCGAGGAAGAGATAGCCGTCGGCGGTGCCGCGCGCGGCGCGGACGACGTCGATCACCGGCGGATGGAGACCCGGCCGGGTGACGAAGCCGTGCACGGTGTGTGGAGGCCAGGCGGCTGCCTGCTCGAGCAGCCTCAGCCCGCGAAGTGGCAGCCCGCCGCCGAGCAGCGCGAGCCCCAGCCCGCTGCCCATGCCCCGCCTGACGAGCTCAGACCGAGTCAGCCTGCTCATGAGCGCAAATCATTACGGATGCCGCTCAGGCGGTCACGGCGAGCAGCTCGCGGCGCAGCTCCTTGATCTCGTCGCGCAGCTTGGCCGCGTACTCGAAGCGGAGCTCCTCGGCGGCCGTGAACATCTCCTCCTCCAGCTCGACGATCAGCCGCTCGATCTCGCCCTGGTCCATCCCCTCGACCTCGACCTTGCCGCGGCGGCGCCGCGACGGCACCGTGGGCGCCTCCAGCGTGAGGAACTCGGCGATGTCCGACACCCCCTTGACGACGGATTCCGGCGTGATTCCGTGCTCCTCGTTGTAGGCGAGCTGTTTCGCACGCCTGCGGTTCGTCTCGTCGAGCGCGCCCTGGATCGCCTCGGTCTGCTTGTCCGCGTAGAGCAGCACCTTGCCGTTCACGTTGCGGGCCGCGCGGCCGATCGTCTGGATCAGCGCGGTCTTGCCGCGGAGGAACCCCTCCTTGTCCGCGTCGAGAATGGCGACCAGCGAGACCTCGGGCAGGTCGAGGCCCTCGCGCAGCAGGTTGACGCCGACGAGCACGTCGTAGTCGCCGAGCCGGAGGTCGCGGATGATCTGGATCCGCTCGAGCGTGTCGATCTCCGAGTGCAGATAGCGCGCCTTGACGCCGGCCTCGAGCAGGTAGTCCGTCAGGTCCTCCGCCATCTTCTTCGTCAGCGTCGTGACGAGCACCCGCTCGCCTGCCTCCTCGCGCCGGCGGATCTCGTTCAACAGGTCGTCGATCTGGTTCTTCGTCGCACGCAGCTCGACCTCGGGGTCGACGATGAACGTCGGCCGGATCAGCTGCTCGGCGACCACCTTCGAGTGGCGGAGCTCGAACGGGCCCGGCGTCGCCGACACGAAGACGAGCTGCGGGACGCGCGCGATGAACTCGTCGAAGCGGAGGGGCCGGTTGTCGAGCGCCGACGGCAGGCGGAAGCCGAAGTCGACGAGCGTCTGCTTGCGCGACCGGTCGCCCTCGTACATGCCGCCCAGCTGCGGCACGGTCTGGTGCGACTCGTCGACGAACACGACGAAGTCGTCCGGAAAGTAGTCGAGCAGGGTGAACGGGTGCGAGCCGGGCGGCCGGCCCTCGAGGTGGCGCGAGTAGTTCTCGATCCCCGAGCAGAAGCCGAGCTCCTGCAGCATCTCCAGGTCGTACTCGGTGCGCTGGCGCAGCCGGTGCGCCTCGAGGAGCTTCCCCTGCTCCTCGAACAGGTGCACCTGTTCCTCGAGCTCGTGCCGGATGCCCTCGACGGCGCGCTGCACGGTCGGCGTGGACGTCACGTACTCGGTCGCCGGCCAGATCACGAGGTTGTCCAGCCGTGCGTAGATCTCGCCGGTCAGCGGGTCGAAATGCGAGATCGATTCGACCTCGTCGCCGAAGAAGGAGACGCGATAGGCGGTCTCGGAGTTCGCCGGCTGCACCTCGACGACGTCGCCCTTGACCCGGAAACGGCCGCGGGCGAGGACGCTGTCGTTCCGTGCGTACTGGCTCTCGATCAGCATCCGCAGGACCTCGTCGCGGTCGATCGTCTCGCCGACGTTCAGGATCAGGACGCGGCCCCGCCATTCCTCCGGCGAGCCGAGGCCGTAGATGCACGAGACCGACGCGACCACGACCACGTCGCGACGGGTGAAGAGCGCGGAGGTCGCGGCGAGCCGCAGCCGCGAGATGTCGTCGTTCCGTGACGAGTCCTTCTCGATGTAGAGATCGGCCTGCGGGACGTACGCCTCCGGCTGGTAGTAGTCGTAGTACGAGACGAAGTACTCGACCGCGTTGTCGGGGAAGAACTCGCGGAACTCGTTGCACAGCTGCGCGGCGAGCGTCTTGTTGTGGGCGATCACGAGCGCGGGCCGGCCGACCTGCTCGATGATCCACGCCATCGTCGCCGTCTTGCCGGTGCCGGTCGCGCCGAGCAGCGTCTGGTAGCGATTCCCGGCCTCGATCGAGGCGACGAGCTCCTCGATCGCCTGCGGCTGGTCTCCGGTCGGCCGGTAGGTCTCCGCGGTCCTGAACGTCGACATCTGCGGTAACGGTAGCCGCCCACTACCGGAGCGACGCCCGTTCGAGGGATGCGAGCGACTGCCACGGCCCGTGACATTCGGCGCGGTGCACCTTCGCGCCGCGCGTGCGGCAGGAGGAAGCCTCCGCGATTGACGCCGCGCGCTGCGGGAACGCGGAGCCCATGACCGTGGCACAGGAGCGTCGGTCACCGCCGTACGCCGCGTACGGCGCGATCATGGCCGGGTTCGCCGGCGGCCTGGCTGCCGCCGGCGCGCTTGCCCGCGTCCTCGACCGCGACCCCCAGTGCCAGACACCGCTCGACCTGGCCGTGCTCGCCGCAGCCACCTTCAAGGCCTCGCGGACGCTCGCCCGCGACGAGGTGACGAGCTTCCTGCGCGCGCCGTTCGTCGAGGGGGAGGCCCACGAGGGGGGCGAGGAGCCGCTCGAGACGGGCGACGTGCATCAGGCGATCGGCGAGTTGATCACGTGCAGCCGGTGCGTCGGCACCTGGGCGGCGGCCGGCCTCGTGACGACGCAGGTGCTCGCGCCACGGTTCGGGCGCTTGCTGACGTGGTCGCTCGGCGCCGCGGGCCTGAACGACGTCCTCCAGGCCGGATTCGCCGCGCTCACCGGCAAGTCGAACGAGCTCGAGCAGCGCACGCGAGACGCCGGGCATCCCTGAGTCGAGTGATCTTCGCCGCCATCCCCCCGATGGGGTATGCACGCCTTCGGGATCCGCGGATGGTGAGACGTGAGATGCACAGCACCGGACTCATGGATTGGCCGCTCGTTCGAGCCCCGCGTCGGCCGTCGGCGCCCGGAGACGCAGGCGCGTCGCTAGCCCGGCGCGGTCGCCAGCTCGAACAGCGCCGCCTGGAGCTCCCGGGCCGCCGGCCCCGGCTTGCCGTCGCCCATCGGACGGTCGTCGAGGGCAACGGCGGGCATCACCTCTCGAACCGATGACGTCGTGAACGCCTCCTCGGCGCCGAGCAGGGCGTCGAGCTGGAACGCTCCCTCGACCACGTCGTAGCCCAGCGCCGGCGCCGTCTCGATCAGCACCGCCCGGGTGATGCCGGCGAGGATCCCGAGGTCGAGCGACGGCGTGTACAGCGTCCTGCCTCTGCGCCACCACACGTTCGTGACCGGCCCTTCGAGGACGACGCCGTCGTCGCGGACGAAGACGGCGTCGTCGGCGCCGCGCCTGCGCGCCTCGGCCTCGGCGGCCATGTTCGTCGCGTAGCTCGTCGACTTGACGCCGCCGAGCAGCCAGGGCACGTCGGCCCGGAGCCCGAGCAGGGAGATCAGGGCGATCCCGCGAGACCGCCGGCTCTCCAGGTCGTCCGGGAGCGTGCTCACCAACGCGAGCGCTCGAGGCCTTCCCGACCCTTCGCGACCGGGGGTGAGGTACAGGCGCAGCACGGCGTCCGGAGCCCCGGCAGCATCGAGGGCCTGGTCGACGAGGCCCTCGAAACCGTCGGGCCAGCCGATCCCGAGCCGGTCCGCGGAGGCCCGCATGCGCTCGAGGTGGTCGTAGAGGCGAAACGGCCGGCCGCCGTACACGCGCAGCGTCTCGAACGCGGCCCGGCCGCGGAGCAGGGCCTCGTCGTCGGCGTGCAGCACGGGCTCGTCGGGCGCGACGAGCCCGCGGCCGGCCACGGCGACCGCCAGGAGCGTCACCGACAAGCGGCCGCGGACCCGGGAGCCTGCACGAGGCTACGCCAGCGTCCCCGGCCCGCGGAGAGGTCGTCCTGCCCGCGGTCGCGGTCGCGCGTGGCCCGGCGACCGCGCACGGCTCAGCCGGCCCTGACGATCGCGATGTCGCCGCTCATCGTCGTCGCCTTCAGCTCGACGAGCGGCCCGTCCCCCTCGGGCTCCGTGCCGCCCAGCTCGAGCTCCGAGGTCGTCGAGCCGCTCATCGACCGGGCGTCCACGTAGACCCGCGAGCCCCGGCGAACGCCGACGTGCACGTCGCCGGATGCCGACTTGAGGTCGACCTTGCCGGTTGCGACGGCGCTGATCGTCTGGTCTCCGGACGCCGTGTTGACGCTGACGCCCGCGGCCGGCTCGCCGACGCGGACATCTCCCGACGCCGAGCGCGCGACCACGTCGCCCGCGACCGTCCCGAGCTCGATGTCGCCCGAGGCCGTGTTGACGTCGGCCTTGCCTCCGACCGCCGTTGCGCGCACCCCGCCGCTGGCCGAGCGCACCCGCAGGTCGCGCTCGACCCGGTCGAGCTCGACGTCGCCCGAGGCCGAGTTGACCTCCGCGCCGCCGATCCTCCCCGAGACTCGAACGTTCGCGGAGGCGACGTCGAGGTCGGCATCCGCGCCGTGCGGCGCGACGATCCGTACCTCGAACTCGTCGCCGCGGACGATCGCCAGCTTCTTCCGGTGCTCGACCGCGATCGTGTCGCCGCGCTGCTCGACGCGGAGATTCTCCAGGTCGCCGCGGATCGCCTCCACGTCGACCACGGTCCGTGCCGTGTCGGCGGTCTCGATCTCGACTCGGCCGGCGGCCAGGCCGACCCGGAGCTTGGGCGCGTCGGGGGTGTCGAACTCGTGCCTCATCGCGATCGCCTCCGCGACGCCTCGACGCGGCGGGCCAGGTCGGCCTCGCGGACGATGTGCGGCGGTCGCGGGTCGTGCCGCTCGTCGACCCGCCATTCGACGTGTCCGAAGGGTGCGGGAAAGAACGTCATTCCGGCCTCCTAACTGCGCCCGTAGCCGGTGAGCCGGTTGCCGACGCGGCCTCCCGACGGAGGCGACGCGAGCAACCGAGCGAGGGCGCGGACGATCCAGGTGTTGAGCGAGACGCCTTCGGAGCCCGCCGCCGCTTCCAGCGAGGCCTTGAGCGAGTCGGGCAGGCGAAGGGTGATGCGGGCGGTCGACCCGTCCTCGGCGGGTGGCGGCGCCGGCGAGCCCTCGGGCTCGACGTAGACCAGCGACGGCTCCTGCCCGGCGAGGCGAACCTCGACGTGGCCCGCCGGAAGCTGCGAGCTGATCTCGAGCGCCGCCTCCGAGAGGACGGACAGCAGACGCAGCCCGAACGTGGTGCCGAGCGCCTGGCTCAGCCGCTCCGCAGCAGCTGCGACGGCATCGTCGCCGAGGCCTGCGAGCGAGGCGAGCTCGGCCCGCAGCGCGTCGACGTGTGGCTCCAGCTGCATGATGACATCACTATGACATCACTTAGGAGTCATGTCAAGGCCGGATTGCAGTCGTAGTGACGAATAGGCGTGCCGGTAGACCGTCTTCAGGTGCTCGACGCGGTCGACGAAGTGGCGCGTCTCCGAGAACTGGATCCCGACGCCGCGCGAGCGCCAGTCGTCGACGTTTCGCTGGCCCGCGTTGTAGGCGGCGAGCGCGACCCGCTCCGAGCCGTACTTGTCGAGCAGATGGCGGAGGTACCACGCCCCGTAGCGGACGTTGATCTCCGGGTCGTACAGGTCGTCGACGCGGAACGCGGTCCCTCCGGTCCGCTCGGCGATCCCCTCCGCGGTCTCGGGCAGCAGCTGCATCAGCCCGATCGCGCCGCGGTCGGACCGCGCGCCGGCCCTGAACTTGCTCTCCTGGTAGATCACCGCCGCGAGCAGGGCCGGATCGAGGTCGTAGTTCCGCGCATGCCCGCGGACGATCTCGCCGTAGCGCAGCGGGTACCAGAGCCGCTCGTACCAGGCCGGTTGGGTGAGCTGGACGACTCCCCAGGCGCCGGCGAGGACGGCGACCAGCGTCAGCCCCAGGAGGAGCCGCCTCATCGGGCGTGGAGACGCTCCAGGACCTCTCCCACGAACGCGTCCAGCTGCGCGAGGGTTCCGTCGTTCACGTAGGCGAAGTCCGCTCTTGCGACCTTCTCCTCGTCGGGGAGGAGTCGGCTCGCGCGAGCGTCCTCGGGCGGCCGCCCTCGGCTCGCACGGACCTCGGCCGGAGCGGTGATCGTCACGACCGCGTCGAACCCGCCCTCGCGGCCGACCTCGTACAGCAACGGGATCTCGACCACGGCGACCGGAGCGTCGAGGCCGTCGAGCCACGCCTGCTCCGCGCGGCGGACGCGCGGATGCAGCAGCGCCTCGAGCCAGGCGAGCTCGTCCTGGTCGCGGAAGACGATCGCCGCGATCCGGGCCCGGTCGGTGGTGCCGAACCGCCCTTCCAGAGCCGCGCGCACCTCGGCGTCGTTCGCGATCAGGTCGTGCACGACCTCGTCTGCGGACAGGGTAGGGATCCCGCGGCGCGCGAACGCCCGCAGCGCCTCCGACTTTCCCGCTCCGATGCCGCCGGTGACGGCGACCCGAACGGGCGTCACCAGGAACCTAGGCCGCGCCCTGGCTCGGGCCGTCGCCCGGCTCCGGCTCCGCGGCCGGAGACTCCTCGGCGACCTCGGCCTCCATCCGCGCGTCGGACTCGACCGCGGGCTCCGCCGCCGGCTCCTCCGGCTCGAGCTCTTCGCCCGCGGCGGCCGCCGGCTCGTCGGCGAACACCTCTTCGGACAGGTCGATCTGGGGCCGGAGCGGTTCGGCGCCCTCGGGCAGCGGCTGCGCCTGCTCGCCCTCCTCGACGCGCTTGAGCGACAGCGAGAGGCGCCGGCGCTCGGCGTCGATCTCGATGATCTTCACGTTGACCAGGTCGCCTTGCGAGACGATCTCGCGCGGGTTCTCGACGTGGTGCTGCGCGAGCTCGGAGATGTGCACGAGACCCTCGACGCCGGGGAGGATCTCGACGAAGGCGCCGAACGTGACCACCTTCGTCACGCGGCCCTGGACGACGTCGCCCTCGCCGTAGCTGTCCAGCACCTGCTGCCACGGGTCGGTCTGCGTCTGCTTGAGGCCGAGGGAGATCCGCTGGCGCTCGCGGTCGATGTCGAGCACCTTCACCTTCACCGCCTGCCCGATCTCGAGCACCTCGGACGGATGGTTGACGTGGCTCCAGGAGAGCTCGGAGATGTGGATCAGGCCGTCCATCCCGTCGAGGTCGACGAATGCGCCGAAGTCGACGATGTTCGAGATGTGCCCCTCGACCACGTCGCCGGGCGAGAGCCGGTCGAGGATCGCCTGGCGCATCTCCTTGCGCTCGTCCTCGAGGACGGCGCGGCGGGAGAGGACGACGTTGTTCCGGGAGCGGTTGAGCTCGATCACCTTGCAGCGGAGCTCCTTGCCGAGAAACTCGTCGAGGTCCTGGACGCGGCGGATGTCGACCAGCGAGGCCGGCAGGAAGCCGCGCACGCCGAGGTCGAGGATCAGGCCGCCCTTGACGACCTCGATCACCTTGCCGGTCACCGGCTGGCCGCTCTCGGCCGACTGCTCGATCGCCTTCCAGGCCATCTCGAAGCGGGCGCGCTTCTTGGAGAGGATCAGCCGGCCCTCGGCGTCCTCCTTCGTCAGCACGAGCGCGTCGATCTCGTCGCCGATCCCGACCTCGTCGGCCGGGTTGATCGAGCGCCGGATCGAGAGCTCGGCGACCGGGATGACGCCCTCGGACTTGTAGCCGATGTCGACGAGGACCTCGTCCTTGTCCACGCGCACGACCTTCCCGTGGACGACCTCGCCCTCGTTGATCGTCGGGAACGTCGAGTCGTAGTCCGGGACGGGCTCGCCGTCCGGGCCGGTCGTCCAGACGCCGGCCTCACTCGTGTCGATTGTCTCGTTGGCCATCGGAAGCGGGTCAGTATACCGGCGTCTCTCTAAGACGCCTGCTGCCCGTTCGGGTTAGGCCGAAGGGGCCCTGCCCCTGCGCGGATCAGGCGCCGCGCGACCACGTCCGGCGGCGCCTCCGGCGCCGAGAGGCCTGCCCCTGCGGGTCAGTCGCCGACAGCCGGGCCGGCGGCGCCTTCTACGCCGACAGGCCTGCCCCCTGCTTGTCAGTCGCGACAGCCGGGCCGGCGACGCCTCCGGCGCCGAGAGGCCTGCCCCTGCGGGTCAGGCCTTTGACGGACGGCCCTCCGTCGGAGGGCCGGCTAGGACTTCGCTTCGTTCCAGTCGGCGCCGGTGCCGACGTCGACGGCCAGCGGCGGGTCGAGGTCGTACGCGCCGCACATCTCCGCGCGCACGAGCTCCCGCACGGCGGCGACCTCGCCTTCTGGCGCCTCGAGCAGCAACTCGTCGTGCACCTGCAGCACCAGCCGGGCGGAGCGCCCCTCGTTCCGGAGCCGCTCGTGGATACGGATCATCGCCACCTTGATGATGTCGGCGTTCGATCCCTGCATCACGAAGTTCACCGCCAGCCGTTCGCCGAGCGAGCGCGTCTGCCGGCTCGACGCGCGGATCTCCGGCACCGGACGACGGCGGCCGAGCAGGCTGGTCACGTAGCCGTCGCGCGTTGCCTGCTCGATCGTCCTGGCGATGAAGTCCTGCACGTGCGGGAAACGCGCCAGGTAGGCGTCGATGTAGGCCTGCGCCTGCTCCCTCGGGATCTCCAGGTTCTCGGAGAGCCCGAAGGCGGAGATGCCGTAGATGATCCCGAAGTTGATCATCTTGGCGACGTTGCGCTCGTCCTTCGTCAGCGTCGCAGGCTCCTTGCCGAGCACCTCGGCCGCGGTGGCGGTGTGGATGTCCTCCCCGCGCTCGAAGGCCTCGCGCAGCTTCGGCTCGCCGGAGACGTGGGCGAGGATCCGCAGCTCGATCTGCGAGTAGTCCGCCGAGATCAGGCGGCAGCCGGGCTCGGCGACGAACGCGGAGCGGATCTCGCGGCCGAGCTCGCTGCGGATCGGGATCGCCTGCAGGTTCGGGCTCGAGGTCGACAGGCGGCCCGTCGCCGCCACGGTCTGGTTGATCGTCGTGTGCAGGCGGCCGTCTTCGCCGATCAGCGTCGGCAGCGGGCCGAGGTAGGTGTTGATCAGCTTCGAGAGCTCGCGCCACTCCTCGATCACCCCGACGAGCTCGTGCTCGCCGCGGATCGTCCGCAGCACGCGCGTGTCGGTCGAGTAGCCGGTCTTGCCCTTGCGACCAGGGGTGAGGCCCAGCTTCTCGAACAGGATCCGGGCCACCTGCTGCGTCGAGCCGAGCATGAACTCCTCGCCCGCGAGCTCGTACGCTCTCGCCTCGAGCTCCTCGACGCGGTCGGCGAGCCGCGCCGTGATCTCGCCCATCCGGTACGTGTCGATCCGGACGCCGGCCTCCTCCATGTCGGCGAGCACGGTCGTCAGCGGCAGCTCGATCGTCTCGTACAGCTCGAGGTTGCCCCGCTCCAGCAGGCGGGAGCGCATCGGGACGATCAGGCGCGGAGGGAGCGCGGCGCGCCGGATCAGCGCAGCCGTCGGCTCGTCGGCCTCCGGCCTCGGCCTGACGCCGATCCCGTACTCGGCGGCAAGGTCGTCGAGCTCGTACGAGGCGCGGCCGGGCTCGATCAGGTAGGCGGCGAGCAGGGTGTCGTCGCGAGCCGCGACCCGGAGGGCCTTCGCGTCGTGGACGGCGCCCTCGATCGCTCGTAACACAGTGTCACGTGTCCTCGGTGCGACGACCACGCTGCCGTCTTCCGTCGCATATGCGGCGCGTTCCTCGTCGGCCGCGAACCCCACAACGGCTTGTAACAGAGTGTTACTTGGCGCGGGGTCCTCGCGCCACTCGACCTCCTCGCCCTCGACCTCCCTCGGGGCCGCGGCCGGAAGAGCCTCGTCCAGGGTGTCGACCCGGGAGAGCAGGCCCCGGAACTCGAAGCGGCGGAACATCTCCTTCAGCTCGGAGCGGTCGGGCGGGTCGAGCACCAGCTGCGACGGGTCGCAGTCGATGTCGAGGTCGCGTCGCATCGTCGCCAGCTGCTTCGAGCGGAGGGCCTGGTCGGCGTGCTCGCGGATCGCCTTCGCGCGCGCTGGCGTGAGCTCGTCGACGTGCTCGAGCACCGCCTCCAGGGACCCGTACTTGGCGATCAGCTGCGAGGCGGTCTTGTCGCCGATCCCGGGAACACCCTCGATGTTGTCCGAGGGGTCTCCCTTCAGGCCGATGAAGTCCGGCACCTTGTCGGCCGTGATCCCCAGCCGCGCTTCGACCCGCTCGGGGGTGTAGACGTTGACGTCGGCGACGCCGCGCGGCGTCATCATCAGGCAGACGGTGTCCGTGACCAGCTGGAAGGCGTCGCGGTCGGTGGAGACGACGCACGTCCGGATGCCCGCCTCGTCCGCCCGGGTGGCGAGCGTCGCGATCACGTCGTCGGCCTCCCAGCCCTCGAACTCCAGGTTCCGGTAGCCGAACGCCTCGACGATCGGCCGGAAGAAGGGGAACTGCTCGCGGAGCAGGTCGGGCATCGGCCGCCGCTCCGACTTGTACGTCTCCGACAGCTCCGTTCGGTGCACCGGTCGCGTGTCCCAGGCGACGGCGACCCCCTTCGGCCGGTAGTCGGAGAGCAGCTTGAAGAGCATGTTCGTGAATCCGAGCAGGGCGTTCGTCGAGAGCCCCTCGCTCGTCGCCAGCTCCTCGGGGAGCGCGAAGTACGCCCGATAGGCGAGGTTGTTGCCGTCGACGAGGAACAGCTCGCACTCGCGCGCCGGGGCGTCGTCGAGCTGAAGCTCCTCTCCGGTGAGCGTCTTGGGCGACATCTCTGCGAGTGTACGTCCATGGGCCGGCCGGCAATCGTCCCGTTCCGCGACGAGCATCTCGAGGGCGCCGCGCGCCTGCTCGAGGAGCGCCACGCCCGCCACCGCGAGGTCGAGCCGCTCCTTCCCGCGGAGGTCGATTTCGTGGCCGAGATCGAGAAGGAGCGCGACGAGCTCGGCGGGGTCGTGGCCCTCGACGGAGACGACGTCGTCGGCTACCTCGCCGGCCGCCGCCGCGAGGACCATGTCGGCCCGCACGTCTGGAGCTTCGTCGCGGGGCACGCCGTCCGCGAGCCCGAGCTGACCCGGGATCTCTACACGGCGGCGGCGGGAACGTGGGTCGACGCCGGCCTGACGCGCCACTTCGTCTACGTCCCGTCGCGGCCGGAGCTGATCGACCCGTGGTTTCGCCTCTCCTTCGGCGCTTCGGCGGCGCTCGCGATGCAGGAGACCGCGCCCAGGCCTTCCGTCGACGGCGTGCTGGTCCGGGAGGGAACGCCCGGCGACGTCGCCGCGGCGGCCCAGCTCGACCGGGCGATGCAGGAGTCGATGATCCCCTCGCCGAGCTTCAGCTGGGGCCCGGCAGACGACGAGGAGACGCTCCTCGCCGACTGGGCGGACACCTGGGACCAGCCCGAGGTCTTCCGGCACTTCGTCGCGGAGCGCGAGGGCGCGGTCGTCGGCCACGTCCTGCTCTATCGGCGCCCGCCCGACCTCCGGGTGCCGGCCGACTCGATCGACCTCGCCCAGGCGTCGACCAGGCCGAGCGAGCGCGGCACCGGCGTGGGAGTCGCGCTCACGAACCACGTGCTCGGCTGGGCCGCCGAGCACGGGATCCCGACGATGATCACGGACTGGCGCATGACCAACCTGCTCGCCTCGCGCTTCTGGCCCAGGCGCGGCTTCCGCACGACGTTCCTGCGCCTGTACCGCTCGATCCCGTAGTGCCGGCGACCCGCGTCCCGCTCCTGTACGGCTCGCGTCTCGTCGTGGCGACGCCGCCGGAAGACGCGGTCGTGGTCGCGCCGCCGCCGCCGCCCGACGGTCCGATCGCGGACGTCGGCGCCGCCGTTCGCGACGCGCTGCGCTTCCCGCTCGCGGGCGAGCCGCTGGAATCGATCGTCACCCGGGGCGGACGCGTGACGATCGTCACCGAGCTGCCGTCGCTGCCGATCCCGGGCACACAGCGCGATCCCCGGCAAGTGGCGCTGCGGGCCGCCGCCGACGAGCTGGAGCGGATCGGGGTGCCCGCGGAACGGCAGACGATCCTCGTCGCGACCGGCCTGAGCAGGCGACCGGGCCGGCGTGGGCTCGAGAGCCTCGTCACGCCCGAGTTCGCGCTGCGGTTCCGCGGCGAGGTGGCCGTCCACGACGCCGAGGACCCTGCCCTGGTCGACGTCGGCGAGCACGCCGGCGTGCCGCTGCGCGTTCATCCGAGCCTCGTTCGGACGGATGCGGTGGTCACCGTCTCCGCGGCCGGGACGGTCCTCCACGGCGGCCCAGGCGTCCTGGTCGCGGCGGCAGGAGCGGAGACCCAGCGGGCGGCGACCGCAGACTCCCTGCTCGAGACACGGCTCGCGCCCGGTTGGGAGCTCGCGCTCGCGATCGAGCGCGCGGTCGCCGCGCGGGTGCCGTTGATCGGAGCGTCGCTGACGCTCGACCTCCCGCGGCTGTCGGGCGCTCTCCGCGGCTACCCCTACGAGGAGCAGGCGGTCGAGCGCGTGACCACCTCCCGGCTGGCGCGCGCGCTCAGGCTCCTCCCGGCCTCCGTCCGGATGAGGGCGCTCGCCTCGCTCCCTCTGGAGCTGACGGCCTCGGCGACCTTCGCGGGGCCTCCGTCGGTCGCTCACGCCGAGGCGCTGCTGCGCGGCGTGGAGACCGGGTCGGCGTCGCTCGACGAGCCGGTCGACGCGATCTGCCTCGGCGTTCCACGGACGACGCCGTACCTCCCGCGAGAGCGACCCAACGCGCTGCTCGCCACGACCCTCGGGCTCGGGTACGCGCTGCGGCTCTGGCGTGACGCCTTTCCCGTACGGGAGGGAGGGACGGTCATCCTGGTCAACCCGTTCCGGCGCCGGTTCGCCCACCCGACGCAGCAGCCCTACCGTGCGTTCTTCCAGGCCCTCCGCGGCGGCCGCGACCCCGAGACCCTCGCGGAGGCCGAGCGGCAGGCGAGCGTCGACCCGCGGGCGATCGAGGCCTACCGCGCCGGTCGCACCTGCCACCCCCGTCTGCCGTTCGCCGACTGGGAGGCGTGCCGGCCCGCGCTTCGCCGGCTCGGCGCGGTGCTGGTCGCGGGCTGCCGCGACTCGGCGGCGGCGCGGCAGCTCGGCTTCGTCCCCACGCACGGGGTGGCGGCGGCGCTCGGAATGGCACGCGGGGTCGCCGGCGGGAATCCGCGAATCGGGTTCCTGCTCTCGCCGCCGTACTTCCCGATCCAGGTCGGCGGCTCGTAGGGGCCGCGGCCGCCCGCGGCCTTCTACTCCTCGCCGAGGTAGGTCTTTCGCACCTGCTCGTTCGCGCGCAGCGCCTTCGCGTCGTCGGCGAGCGCGATCGTTCCCGTCTCCAGCACGTAGCCGCGATCGGCGACGTCGAGCGCCATCAGGGCGTTCTGCTCGACGAGCAGGATCGGGGTTCCCTGCTTGTTGATCTCGACGACGATCTCGAAGATCTTCTCGACGAAGATCGGTGCGAGTCCCATCGAGGGCTCGTCGAGGAGCAGCAGGTTCGGGCGGGCCATCAGCGCACGCCCCATCGCGCACATCTGCTGCTCGCCGCCCGACATCGTCCCGGCCTTCTGCGACTTGCGCTCGGCGAGCCGGGGGAAGAGCTGGAAGACGCGCTCGAGATCCTCCTTCAGGCCCGAGCGGTCCTTGCGCTGGAACGCGCCCATCTCCAGGTTCTCGAGCACCGTCATGCGCGGGAACAGCTTCCGGCCCTCGGGCGACTGCGCGACCCCGCGGGCGACGATGCTGTGCGGCGAGGCGAACGTGATGTCCCGCCCGCGGAACCGGATCCGGCCGCGGCGGGGATGGTTGAGGCCGTTGATCGACCGCAACGTGGTCGACTTGCCTGCGCCGTTCGCGCCGAGCAGCGTGACGATCTCGCCCTCGCGGACCTCGAGGGTGACGCCCTTGAGGGCGTGGATGGCGCCGTAGTAGGTGTGGATCCCCTCGAGCTCGAGGACGACCCCGTTCGGCTTCGCGGCAACCTGGTTCACACGCCCTCGCGATCCGTGGCGGGGTTCCCCGCCGCCGCGACCGACACGGCGGCCGCGGCTCCCGCCGGCTGCCGGGGTGCACGACGCCTTCGGGGAAGGGGGCACGCGGGGGAAACCGGCTGTTTCCCCCGCGAGAGCGAGCCGAAGGCGAGCGACCTCATGCGACGGCCGCCTTTCCGAGATACGCCTCGATCACCCGCGGGTCCTTCTGCACCTCCTGGGGAGGGCCCTCCGCGATCTTCTCGCCGTAGTCGAGGACGGTCACGCGGTCGGAGACGCCCATGACGACCCGCATGTCGTGCTCGATCATCAGCACGGTCAGCCCGCGCTCGGTGCGCAACTCCTGGACGAAGGAGGTGAAGTCCGCGGTCTCCTGCGGGTTCATGCCGGCGGTGGGCTCGTCGAGCAGCAGGAGCTTCGGCTCGGTCGCGAGCGCGCGGGCCACCTCCAGCCGGCGCTGGTCACCGTAGGGGAGGTTCCGCGCGTAGTCGTCCTCGCGCCCCTTGAGCGAGCAGTACTCGAGGAGCGACAGCGCGCGCTCGTGCGCCTCGGCCTCCTCGTGCTTGACGCGGGGCGTGCCGAGGATGCTGCCGATGATCCCGCCGCGCAGGCGGGAGTGCATGCCGACGAGCACGTTCTCGAGCGCGGTCATGTCCTGGAAGAGGCGGATGTTCTGGAACGTGCGGCCGATCCCGCGCTCGGTGACCGCGTGCGGCGGCTTGCCGGTGATGTCCTGGCCGTCGAAGAGGACGCGTCCGAGAGTCGGCTTGTAGACGCCGGTGATCATGTTGAAGAAGGTGGTCTTGCCGGCGCCGTTCGGGCCGATCAGGCTGACGATCGCCCCCTGCGGGATCGTGAAGTCGACGTCGGAGACCGCGATCAGGCCGCCGAACTCCTTCCGCATCCCCGTTGCCTCGAGCAGGTTCGCCATCAGTGCGCCACGTCGTAGGCGGGCTCGTCGTGGGTGCCGAGCTCGAGCTCGCGCTTGCGTCTCGCGCTCGGGATCAGGCCCTGCGGCCGGAGGAGCATGATGACGACGATGATCACGCCGTAGATCCCGCCGGAGTACTCGGGCACGTCGATGTTCGTGCTGAAGTGCTGGTTCAGCCAGGCGCCGGTGTTCGCCAGGCCCTCCTGGTTCAGGTAGGCGAGGAAGGCGGCGCCGAGGATGACGCCCCAGATGTTGCCCATCCCGCCGAGGATGACCATGCAGAGGATGAAGACGGAGATGTTGAAGAAGAAGTCCTGCGGGAACGTCGAGCTCTTGTACGCCGCGAAGTACGCGCCGGCGATGCCGCCGAAGAAGGCGCCGCACGCGTAGGCCCAGGTCTTCGTCCGCATCAGCGGGACGCCCATCGCCGACGCCGCCACCTCGTCCTCGCGGATCGCGACCCAGGCGCGGCCGAGGCGGGAGTCGCGCAACCGGATCGAGCAGAAGATCGTGAAGAGCAGTATGAGCAGCGCGGTCCAGTAGAAGGCGTTCGCCGACCCGGTGGTCAGGTAGTTGGACGGCAGAAACCCGTCGGTCCACTTCGCCAGGTGGTTGCCGAAGCCCGGTGCGTCGATCGGCGTGATCCCCTGCGGCCCGCCGGTGAGGTTGAAGCCGCCGAGGTCGTTTCCGTTTCGTGCGACCTGAGGCATGATCTCGCCGAATCCGAGCGTGACGATCGCCAGGTAGTCCCCGCGGAGCCTGAGGGTGGGCAGGCCGATGATCACGCCGATGATCGCGGTCAGGACGCCGGCGAGCGCGAAGAGCAGCCACGGCGTGATGTGGATGCCCTCGAGGTTCGGATCGATCCCGATCGCCCCGAAGTGGATCTTCGTCTGCGGGAACTGCAGCGACGCGAACCAGGCCGCCGTGTACGCGCCCATCGCGTAGAAGGCGACGTAGCCGAGGTCGAGCAGGCCCGCGTACCCGACGACGACGTTGAGGCCGACCGCCATCATGATGAACACGAGCATGTAGACCGCGGTCTCGACGGACGGGAACGCGCCGAAGACCGGGATCGTGAACATGTGCGGCGCGTAGTACGGGAAGGTGATCGCCAGCGCGAGCGCCGCGAGCGGGACGACCTTGCGGCCGACCGGCATGCGGCGCGCGGGCAACGGGACGTGCTCGTGGGCGCCGCCTGCGAGCCACGGCGGGGCGGCGAGCGCGAGCACCGTGCCGACCGACGCGATCACGCCGTTGCGGGTGTTGTCGGTCGCGAGCCCGGTGACCAGGCCCGCCACTCCACCGACGAGGAGCGCACCGGGGATCACCAGCTTCAGCGGCAGCACCGGCAGCGCCTTCCACTCGGGGATCAGCAGCAGCGCGACGACCGCGAAGGCGATGTAGGCGGAGCGGTCGAAGGTGACGATCGAGCCGCTGGCGCCCTGGCCGAAGAACCGCTCGAGCGTGTTGACCACCACCGAGACCAGGAAGGCGACCGCGCCGCCCAGCGCGACCTTGGCGGCCCGCTGCTGCCATCCCGGAAGCGAGTGGAACCGGTCGCGCGGGAGGCCGAGCTCGCCCAGGCCGCGCCACCAGAGCGCGCCGACGTTGCGACGGTTCGCCCAGAGCTCGCTGAGGAACCGCACCGGCTAGCCGCCCTCCGGGGTCCGCTCGCCGAGGAGCCCCTCGGGACGGAAGACGAGGATCAGGATCAGGATCGCGAAGATGATCGTGTTGGTCCAGTCGGTGCCGGGCGTGTGCCAGGTCAGCCCGTTGTTGAACTGCTCGATCAGGCCGATGCAGAGCGCGCCGAGGACCGCGCCGGGGAGGTTGCCGATCCCGCCGAGCACGGCAGCGGTGAACGCGAACAGCCCGAGCCGGAAGCCCGTGTCGAACTGCACGTTCGTCACGAACAGCGCGTAGATCACGCCCGCGAACCCGGCGAGCAGGCCGGCGATCAGGAAGGTGAACGAGATCGTCCGGTTGACGTCGATGCCCATGATCGCCGCGGCGTCCTTGTCCTGCGCGACCGCGCGCATCGCCTTGCCCTGCTTCGTCTTCTGGACGAGCCAGACGAGCAGGACCAGGGTCGGAAGGGTGACGATGAAGACGATCAGCTGGTTCCAGGCGAAGTTCCCGTCGCCGATGCGGAAGATCTGGCCCGACGGAAGGATGTTGTCCCTGATCGAGACCGGCGCGGGCCCCTTCCAGACGAGCCCCACGGTCTGGAGGATGAAGGAGATGCCGATCGCCGTGATCAGCGGCGCGAGTCGAGGGGCACCGCGCAGCGGCCGGTAGGCGACCACCTCGATGAACGTGTTCAGCGCGCCCGTGAAGACGGCGACGATGATCAGCATGGGCAGGATCCAGACCAGCACGCTCCCGTGCACGCCCAGCCCGAAAGCGCCGACGAGCGTCGTCGTCATCATCGCGCCCAGCATGAACACGTCGCCGTGCGCGAAGTTGATCAGCTCGAGGATCCCGTAGACGAGCGAGTACCCGAGCGCGATCAGCGCGTAGACCATGCCGTACGTCAGGCCCTGGAGCAGCAGGTAGACCCAGTGCGAGGGCTCCGTCACGAGGTTGCCGATCAGCCAGACGGCGAGGATCGCCACGAAGGCGACGGAGAGTGCCTGCAACGGCGCGGGCCGGTAGGAGCGGCGGAACTTCGGCAGTGCTTCGTCGGCGGTCTGCGTCGCCACGGGGAGGGCTAGCTTAGCCGCCCCTTGCAGGCATTACGAGGGGGTGCGCGCGAGGGCGCCGTCTACACTTCGACGGCGGGCGGCGGTGGCGAAATCTGGTCAGACGCGATGCCCTCAAAAGGCATTGTCCCTCGGGACATGTGGGTTCGAGTCCCACCCGCCGCACTCCCCCTTGGACCTCCGCTCGCCTACGGCCCGTCTGCAGCCGAGACGGAACCGAGCTCGGGGAGCGCAGTCATCCGGCTCCGCCCGGCGGGACGCCTCCTGCCGCACGTGGTTCGCTACCGCCGAGAAGCGGTTCGCGGGCGATCCCGGGTTCCCCTACGCCTGTCCGCGTAGACTCAGATCCCGGTGAAACGCATCGCCATGCTCACCGGCGGCGGTGACTGCCCGGGCCTGAACGCGGTCATCCGGGCGGTCGCCCGGCGCTCGTTCGACCGCGGCTACGAGGTGATCGGCGTCCGCGACGGCTGGCGCGGCCTGGTCGAGGGCCACACCGCCGCGCTGACCGCACGCGAGATCTCGGGCCTCCTCCCGCGGGGCGGGACGATCCTCGGAACGTCGCGGACGAACCCGTACAAGGTCGACGGAGGGGTCGACGCCGTCCTCCGCCATTTCGCCGAAGCCGGTCTGGACGCGCTGGTCGCGATCGGCGGCGAGGACACGCTCGGGGTCGCCGCGCGCCTCTTCGACGAGCACGAGTTTCCGGTCGTCGGCGTTCCGAAGACGATCGACAACGACCTGTCGGGCACGGACTACACCTTCGGCTTCGACACCGCGGTCTCGATCTGCACGGAGGCGATCGACCGGCTGCACACCACGGCGGAGTCGCACAACCGCGTCATGGTGGTCGAGGTGATGGGCCGGCACACGGGCTGGATCGCGGTGATGAGCGGGATCGCCGGCGGCGCCGACGTGATCCTGATCCCCGAGCAGCCCATCACCGTCGAGCAGGCCTGCGCGGAGCTGGAGAAGCGCCACGCGCGCGGCAAGAGCTTCTCGATCGTCGTCGTCAGCGAGGGCTACAGGCTCACCTACGACTCGGGCGAGCAGCGCGAGGTGACGCAGGAGGCCGGCCTCGACGCGTTCGGGCACGTCCGCCTGGGCGGCGTCGGCGAGCAGCTCGCGCGCGAGATCGAGGAGCGCACCGGCTACGAGACGCGGGTCACCGTCCTCGGCCACGTTCAGCGCGGCGGCTCGCCGACGGCGCGCGACCGGATCCTCGCCACCCGCTACGGGCTGAAGGCGGCCGACCTCGCCCACGAGGGGACCTTCGGCCGCATGGCCGCGCTGCACGGCGACTCGATCGTCGACGTCTCCCTGGCGGAGGCGACGCGCGAGCTGAAGACCGTGCCCGCGGACCGGTACGAGGTCGCACGCGCCTTCTTCGGCTAGCGCAGCAGCTCGACCAGCGGGAACGAGCGGTGCCGGCGGGGCGGGACGAGGAAGTTCTGGCGGTGCGTCGTGCGCAGGATCGAGTTGAACCCCTGGCCGCGGTCTCGCGGCGCGAACGGCAGCCTCGTCCCGTCGGGCAGGACGCCGTCCATGGCCAGCCGGCCGCGGTTGAAGTCGTCGCTCGACGGGTTGAAGACGGCGAAGTGGACGCCCGCCGCCGGCGTGTCGCTCATCCCGTCGCGCTCGGGGTGTGCGCTCCAGAAGAAGGGGTTGTCGAGCGTGTTGAAGTCGGCCCGGTGCGGAATCGCCGTGCCGGGCCCGTAGACCGTGCCGCTCGCTCCGACCGCGGTCGTCGCCAGGCGAGACGCGGTCTGCAACGCCGCCGAGTGGCCGATCTGCTTCGTCCGCGCGAAGTCGCGCTTCACCCGCCCCGTGTCGACGACGTCGCGCGGCCCTTGCGGGACGGTGAGCACGTCCTCGCCCACGTGCAGGCTCGGCCGGAACACGGTCGCGACGCGCTCGGCATGCGGGAAGTTGACGTACCACGCCTCGAGGTCCTCGGTGATGTGGGACACGGCCAGGTGGGTGCCCTGGGCGAAGTAGCCGCCCTCGCTGTAGCCGAGCTCCTCGAGGTTGGCGATCTTCGGCGGGCCGAGCCCCGCCTTCTGCGTCGAGGTGAAGCCGAGGAAGAGCTCGGAGCGGTCGGGGATCAGGAACGACCCCGGCACCTGCGCCGCGACCGCCATGCGCTTGGGCAGGCTCTGCCCGCCGTCGAAGCCGCCGCCGGCGAACCCCTTGCGGATGCTCGTCACCTCGAACAGCTCGAGGTCGGTGAAGAGCGCCTTCGCTCCCTCCGTGACGTGGTCGAGGCTGTCGCTGCGGAGCAGCACGGCGACGTCGTTCTGCTCGAGGATCGTCTCGTCCGGGTCGCTCGGGAACCTGATCGCGTCGAGCAGCACCCGCACCGGCCGGCTCTTCGACTTCGTCGCGCGCCGATCGATCGGGATGTGCCGTTCGGCGAGCGCCGGCACGTAGCGGCGGAAGTACGGCAGGCCCCACGCGACCGTGATGCCGAGCCCCGCCGGTGTCGGCGGAAACGACCGCTCGAGCTTCGCCAGGGCGTCCTCGAGCGTCTTCTGCGCCTCGACTAGCTCGCTCCTCGTCTCGCCGGTCTTCACGGTGGCGGTGACCAGCTCGTGGTGCAGCGGCGGGACGACCACCTCGACGGCGTTGTCCTCGACGACCCGCACCCCCTGCAGGACGTGCTGCTCCTCCGGCGCCGGGCCGGCCGCGGGACGTGACGGCGAACCGGTGAGCTGGTCGACCAGCTCGTAGATCCCGCCTGCGGCCAGGCCCGCGGCGGCCCCGCCGGCGACGAGCTGCCTTCGGGTCAGGCGCACGTCAGCGCGGCTCGATCAGAACCAGTCCCGCGAGCTCCCGGTTCAGGTCGCGCACGACCTGCGGGAACGTGAGCGGCGGCGCGACGTGCTGGCTGAGCGTGTACAGCGAGCCGCGGTACCTCCACGCGTAGAGGACGTGCCACTGGTCGGCGTCCTGGTTGACCGTGTACTCGGTCACCCGGTAGCCCGCGATCGTCTTCTCGCCGCGCGAGTCGGCGAAGCACGGAACCGACGAGACGTGCTTCTTGCCGCCGACGAGCTCGATGGAGCGGCAGGTCGGGACCTTCGTCACCCCGGGATAGCCGCGCAGGTTGATGTGGATCTCCTGGCCGAGCTCCTGCCAGACGAAGCCGATCAGGTAGCTGCGGTCCTTGCTGACCGAGTCGATGTTGTTCCACCGCCCGCCGATCTGGCCGGTCAGCGGGTCGGGCAGGTAGCTCGGGCAGTAGACCGGCGCGTCGATCCGGTCGGCGAGCCGCTGCCAGCTCGACGCCCACGCCTTCGGGCATTTCGGCCCGGCCGCCACCCGTTCGCTGACCCGCTCGGTCGCGAAGCCGCCGCAGCCCGCGAGCAGCAGCGCGACGAGGGGAATCAGCAGCGGTGTCTTTCTCACAGGCGGTAGACGGAGACCCAGGGCCCGGTCAGCCCGCGCCCCGGCTGAACATGGTAGACCCGTTTTGCCTGCAATCGCAGCTGGTCGTAGAAGCGGGCCGCACGCGGGTAGTGGTCGCGGGCGGCCAGGACGCGGTCGGCCACTGCGCCGGTGACGAAGGCGTAGCGGACCCCCTCGGTCCGGAGCCGGGCGACATCCCGGTCGGGGTCGAACAGGCGCCCCGGGCCGGGGAGCGCCAGGCCGACGATCGGGTACCCGGCCAGCGGCGGCGTCGAGGACTCCGCTGCCACCGGCGACCCGGCCGGGACATGGGTGACGAACCATCGCTGCGCGACGACGCGCGTGTCCGTCCGCGTCAGGCGGATGTCGTCGCCGATCGCCCAGACGAGGGGGACGACCAGCAGCCCGAGCGTGAGCGGCGCGAGCAGCCGCTGACGGCCCGCGAGAACCGCCAACGGCGGGACGATCGGGAGCACGTACCGGTCGAAGTGCGCCCGGATCGTGAGCAGGTCGGCGAGGTAGACGAGGACGAACACGACGAGGACGAGATCGGCGCGCGTGCGCCGGCGCAGGGCGAGCAGCAGGCCGAGGACGGCGACGACGAGCGCAGGACCGAGCCCGTCCCAGAGCTTGCCGGTGAAGGAGAAGAGCGCGAACGAGTCGTGCTCGAAGCCGAGCCACCCCTCACGGGCCAGACGCTGCACGCGGGTGGCGTCGTCCCATGCCTGCCGCGGGTGAACGAGCACGAACGGGCTGGTGGCCAGGAAGGCGGCCACCGCCGCTGCGATCGCGACCGCGAGCCGGCGCCACCGTCCCCACCCGGCGACCACGAGGGGGGCGAGCAGGAACACGGCCGGGTACTTGGCGCTCGCCGCCAGGCCGGCGGCGAGCCCGGCGAGCTCGAGCCTGCCCGTCACTGCGAGGGCGAGCGAGACGGAGATCAGCGCCGTCATCGGCACGTCGGTGACGGCCATGTGCGAGTAGGCGACGCCGATCGTCTCGACCGCCACCGCGGCTGCGGCGACGAGCCCGGCGGTCGCGCCGTACGCCGCCCGCCCGAGCCACCACGCGGCGGCCACCGCGCCGATCCCGAACGCGGCGACGACGAGCCGCGCGGCCAGATACGAGGGCCCGCTCTCCCACGCCTGGAACGGTGCGAGGACGTACATGACGAGCGTCGGGTAGTCGAACCAGTGCGGATCCAGCCCGGCGCCGTGCGCCATCCCCCATGCGCGCGGCACGATGCTCTGCTCGTCGGGATTCAGCAGGCCGCCGAACGGCAGCCCGTACTCGACCCCGACGAGGCGGAGCGCCGCCGCCGCGGCGAGCACTCCGGCGAGCGGAGCGGCGGTTCTAGACCGCCGGAGGCGCGCCACCGACGAGGTCGGCGATCGCCGCCGAGTCGACGAGCACGGCGTCCACGCCCGCGCGCTCGAGCGCGACCACGTCGTCGCGGGTCGCCGATCGCAGGTCGGCGATCGCGAGCTTGCCGGCCGGGACGTCCGGCAAGAGCGCGAGGATACGGTCGAGGTCGTCCTCGTCGTCCTCGGCCTCGCGCGGCGAGAGCAGGAAGATCTCCGGGTCGATTCGCTCGAGGGACGCTTCGAGGGAGTCCTCGTCGTGCACGTCGACGACGATCTCCAGACCGAGCGCGACCGCGCGGCCGTTGAGCTCCTCCAGGCGGTCCTCCTCGTCGTGCTCCTCGACGACGATCAGGAACGCGTCGGCGCCGGCGTCGCTCGCGGAATCGGGAGACGCGTCGGCGCGGAAGAGGATCGGCAGCGTCGTCGCCTCCCGGAGCCCCGGCGTCGCGGCCCGAACGGCGAGCCCCTCGGCGCCCTGTGCCTCGGCGTCCTGCGCCGTCACCACGTCGGCGACGAAGGCGATGACGGAGATGCCGTCCCCTTCCGAGATCGCCTGGCTGAAGCGTCGTCGCCCGGGCATCGGCCGGATGCTACGCGGTCAGGTCCCGATCGGGTGCCAGACGGTCTTCAGCTCCAGGAACGCCGCGATCTCCCACGGGCTCTGCCCGTCGGCACTGCCGCGGACGACGCGTTTGACGTTCTCCGCGGCGAGGCGCTCGAGCTCCGGGGCGCTCCCGTCGGCACCGGTCACGTCGATGGCGTTGACGTCCATGTGGCCGGCCAGCCAGGGCGCGAGCTCCGCCCGGCGCCCGGTGAGGATGTTGACGACGCCGGCCGGGACGTCCGAGGTGGCGAGCGCTTCGGCGAGCTCGATCGCCGCGAGCGGGTGCGTCTCCGAGGCGACGACGACCGCCGCGTTCCCGCCGACGATCGCAGGGGCCAGCCTCGACACCAGGCCTTCGAGCGCCGGCTCGTCCGGTGCGAGGATGCCGACGACGCCGGTCGGCTCCGGAATCGTGAAGTTGAAGTACGGCCCGGCGACCGGATTGGTGCCGCCGAGCACCTGTGCGAGCTTGTCCGCCCAGCCGGCGTACCAGACGACCCGGTCGATCGCGGTGTCGACCTCCGCCGGCCCGGAGCAGCGCTCGGCGAGGTCGTCGCGCCGCGACTCCATCGTCTCTGCCAGGCGGTAGAGCACCTGCCCGCGGTTGTAGGCGGTCGCGCCGGCCCACACGGGGAAGGCGCCGCGCGCGGCGCGCACGGCGTCGCGCAGATCCTTCCGCGAGGCCAGTGCGACGTTCTGCCCCTCCGCGAGGTACGTGCGCCCCGACTCGGAGCGCGGGAACGCGCCACCGACGAAGAGCTTGTACGTCTTCTTGACCGGAAGCCGGCTCATCGTCCGATTCGGGCCTGCCCCGTTCGAACGTGGCCGACGGCGGTGCGCGAGGTGCACCCGGCCTCCTCCCCACCGCGATCGTACTGCGGTTCGCGTGCCGTGTCCGTCACGGGCCGGTGACGAAAGCGCGCCGTCTCCGCTCGACCGCAGTGGCGAGGAGCCGCTCGAGAGACCCGCATCGTCGAGGCGCTCACTCGAACTCCAGGTACGGCTCGAGCCCGTGGCGGCCGCCCTCGCGGCCGAAGCCCGACTCCTTGTAGCCGCCGAAGGGCGACGCGGGGTCGAAGCGGTTGTACGTGTTGGCCCAGACCACCCCGGCGCGCAGGCGCTTCGCCATCCAGAGGATCCGCGACCCTTTCTCGGTCCAGATCCCGGCCGACAGGCCGTACGGCGTGTTGTTCGCCTTCTCGACCGCCTCCGCGGGGGTGCGGAAGGTGAGGACGCTGAGCACCGGCCCGAAGATCTCCTCCTGCGCGATCCGGTAGCTCTGCGCGACGTCGGTGAAGACGGTCGGCGCGAACCAGTAGCCCTTCTCCGGCAGCCGGCACGGCGGCTGGTAGATCTCGGCGCCCTCCTCCTCCCCGCTCGCGACCAGCTCCCGGATCTTGTCCAGCTGCTGCCGCGAGTTGATCGCGCCGACGTCGGTGTTCTTGTCGAGCGGGTCGCCGACCCGCAGCGTCTGCATCCGGCGCTTCAGCTTCTTGACCACGTCCTCGTAGATCGACTCCTGGACGAACAGCCGCGAGCCCGCGCAGCAGACATGGCCCTGGTTGAAGTAGATGCCGTTGACGATCCCCTCGACCGCCTGGTCGAGGGCGCAGTCGTCGAACACGATGTTCGCCGCCTTCCCGCCGAGCTCGAGCGTCAGCTTCTTCCCCGTCCCGGCGAGCTCGCGCTGGATCGCCTTCCCCACCTCGGTCGAGCCGGTGAAGGCGACCTTGTCGACGTCGCCCTTGACGAGCTCCGCCCCGGCCCGGCCGTCGCCGGTGACGATGTTGACCACGCCCGCCGGCAGCTCCGCCTGGCGGACGACGTCGCAGAAGAGGAGCGCCGTCAGGGGGGTCGTCTCCGCCGGCTTGAGCACGACCGTGTTCCCCGCCGCCAGCGCCGGCGCGATCTTCCACGCCAGCATCAGCAACGGGAAGTTCCAGGGGATGATCTGACCGGCGACGCCGATCGGCCGCGGGCGCCGGTTCGGGAACGCGTACTCGAGCTTGTCCGCCCAGCCGGCGTAGTAGAAGAAGTGCGCGGCGGCGAGCGGCAGGTCGACGTCGCGCGACTCCTTGATCGGCTTGCCGCCGTTCAGCGACTCGAGCACGGCGAACTCCCGGGAGCGCTCCTGCAGGATGCGCGCGATCCGGAAGAGGTACTTGGCGCGATCGGAGCCCGGCAGCTCGGACCACCCGTTCTCGAAGGCCCCGCGCGCGGCGGCGATCGCTGCGTGGACTTCCTCCGGCGTCGCCTGACCGACCTCGGCGAGCCGCTCCTCGGTGGCCGGCGCGATCGTCGCGTACGTCTCACGCGGCTCGAGCCATTCGCCGCCGACGAAGTGCCCGTACCGCTCCTCGATACGGACGATGTCGCGCGACTCCGGCGCGGGTGCGTACTCCCACCCGGACGGGACGGGCGCCGCCGAGCGTCTCTTCTCGAGCTCGGTCAACGGTGACGGAGTCCTCGCGCGGCGACGCTCATGGTCAGTCCACGGTGAAGTAGTCCCCGCTCTGGTAGCGGCCCGTCCGCTCCTTGCGGATCTGCATCAGCACGTCGTTCAGCAGCGTGGAGGCCCCGATCCGGTACAGGTCGGGGGTCAGCCAGTCGGGGCCGAGCGTCTCGTAGAGCTGGACGAGGTACTGCACCGCCTGCTTCGCCTGGCGGATTCCGCCGGCGGGCTTCATCCCGACCATCCGCCCGGTCTCCTCGTGGACGTCCCGGATCGCCTCCAGCATGCACAGCGTCACGGGCAGCGTCGCCGCGCCGGAGAGCTTGCCCGTGGACGTCTTGACGAAGTCGGCGCCGGCCGCGATCGCGAGCAGGCTCGCCCGGCGGACGTTGTCGTACGTGCCGAGCTCCGCGACCTCGAGGATCACCTTCAGATGCGCGTCGCCGCAGGCGTGCTTCACCTTCACGATCTCGTCGTAGACCTTCGCGTAGCGGCCGGACAGGAAGGCCCCGCGGTCGATCACCATGTCGACCTCGTCGGCGCCCATCGCGACGACCTCTTCCGTCTCGCGCACCTTCACGTCAACGGGTGACTGGCCGGACGGGAACGCGGTCGCCACCGACGCCACCTTCACGCCCGTGCCGCGCAGCCGGGCGACGGCGGCCGGGACGAGGTTCGGGTAGACGCAGAGCGCCGCGCAGGACGGGATCGACGGGTCGGTCGGATCGGGACGCACCGCCTTCGTCGCCAGGGCGTGCACCTTCCCCGGCGTGTCGGCGCCCTCGAGCGTCGTCAAATCGGTCATCCGGATCGCCAGCTCGAGCGCGAAGAGCTTCGCCTCCTTCTTGATCGAGCGGCGGGCGAGCGACGCGGCCCGCTCCTCGAGCGCGACCGCGTCGATCGAGCCGATCCGGGGCAGGCGCGGCTCGAGCGGCAGCTCGAACCCGGTCGGCAGCGCAGGCGCCTTCGCCATGGACTGAGTGTAGCCCTGTGCGGGCGGAAGGCCTCCCGGGCGAGGCCCTCCGCCCGGACGTGTCTCAGGCAGGCGGAATCGGGTGGTTGGCCCGGAAGACGTTCTCCGGGTCGACCGCCGTCTTGACCGCGCGCAGCCGCCGGTACGTCTCGGCGCCGTAGAAGCGCGCCGGGTTGGTCGGCCGCTCGGTGAAGTTCAGGTACTGGCGGCCACTGTCGTACGGAGCGAACGCCTGGTCGAGGAGCTCCAGCTGCGCGCGGTTCGCGCGGTAGCTCTCGGCGTCGAGCACCATGCCGACGCCGAAGGTGAGGAACGCGCCGTCGAGCGTCGCGAGCGCGCCGTGCTCCGGCCGCGCCTCGGCGAGCGCCCCGCCGAGGTGACGGATCTCGGCGGAGATCAGCGGCGATCCGGAGCCGGGGCCTGCGGCGGCCACGAACCGGTCGATCGCCTCGTGGTCGAGCTGGTCGAGCAGCTCGCCCTCGCCGGTGTAGGGCACGGGCACCGGCGGGTCCATGTGCAGCTCGGCGATGCCCGCCGGAGGCACCATCGCGAAGGTGTCCAGCTCGGGCCCGAGGGCCCGCAGGGGACGAACGAGGTCGCGACCGAGCTGCTCGTCGCCGAGGACGACCGCCTCGACGACGGCGAAGTTGCGACCGCGCATCGGCTCGGGCACGAGCTCGAGCGGCGGGAATTGGAGGATGCGGCCGACAGAGGTCACCTCGTCGGGAACGGTCGCCGTCCAGTCGAGCCACGCGTGCAGGACGTCGGCGGAGCGCTCCCAGGGGAAGAAGAGGACACCCGCGTAGACCTCGTCGACCGGGTAGAGCTGGATTTCGAGCGCAGTGACGACGCCGAAGCTCCCGCCGCCGCCGCGCAGGGCCCAGAAGAGATCGGGCTCGTTGTCGCGGTCGACGCGCCGGAGCCGGCCGTCGGCGGTGACGAGCTCGATCGCCTTGACGCTGTTCGCGGACAGGCCGAGCTTGCGCGCGTACCAGCCGACGCCGCCGCCGAGCGAGTAGCCGGCGACGCTCACGTCCGGGGTCGACCCGTGCAGCGCGGCGAGGCCGAGGCTGGATGCCTGAGGGACGACATCCAGCCACTTCGAGCCCGACCGCACGTGGGCGGCGCTGTGCCCGGGGTGGATCTGGACGCCTTTCAGCGCGTCGGTCTTGAGCAGGATCACGTCGCGCAGCTCGCCGAGCGGCTCCGCGTTGTGGCCTGTCCGCTGCGCGGCGACCTGCATCCCGTGCTCGCGGGCGAAGTCGACCACCGCGGCGACGTCCTGCTCGTCCGCGGGCACCGCGACGAGGGCAGGCTCCTGGACGACGCTGAGGTTGAAGGCCTGGGTGGCGGACTCCCAGCCCGGACCGCCGGGCTCGATCACCGAGCCGTTGAAACGCCACCGCAGCCTGCGCAGCGCAGAGGGCGGCGCCGTTACCGGGGTCTGTGTGTATGCGACTGCCTCACTCACGTGTTCCTCCTCGTCTCGGGAATGCACGCCGAGTCTCCGTCGCCGCCCGGGAACGAGAAATGGGGGCAGCAGGCGTTTCGCGGTGCGGCTGCCCGAACGGGCGCGGTGCGGTCGTCTTTAGGAGCGGAGGAAGGCGAGGACGGCGAGCACGCGCCGGTGATGCTCCGAGTCGGCGCCGAGGCGGAGCTTCCCGAAGATCGACGTGACGTGCTTCTCGACCGCCCGCTCGGTGACGACCAGCCGCTCGGCGATCGCGATGTTGGAGAGCCCTTCCGCCATCAGCGCCAGCACCTCCCGCTCGCGCGGGGTCAGCTCGTCGATCGGATCGCCGCGGCGGTGGCGGCCGACGAGCTGCGAGACGACGGTCGGATCGAGCGCGGAGCCGCCCTCGCCGACGCGCTTGACGGCGGCGATGAACTCGGGGACGTCCGCGACGCGGTCCTTGAGCAGGTAGCCGACGCCCTCGGCGCTCTCGGAGAGCAGCTCGAGGGCGTACGCCGGCTCGACGTACTGGGAGAGGACGAGCACGGCCGTCTGCGGGTGCCGCTCGCGGATCTCCTTGGCGGCCCTGAGGCCTTCGTCGGTCTGGGTCGGCGGCATGCGGATGTCGACGATCGCGACGTCGGGCGTGTAGGAGCGCACCTTCAGCATCAGCTCGTCGGCGGTCCCCGCCTGGCCGACGACCTCGAAGCCGGCATCCTCGAGGAGCCGGGCGATCCCTTCGCGCAGGAGCACGGAGTCCTCGGCGACGACGACGCGCATCACGTCCACGTTCGACGCCGGCGACCCGGTTCTTGCGCCGTCGGTGCGCAGCGCGGGAAACTCGGCGCGGAGGCCCTCCGCGACGACCTGGTAGACGCGCTCGGGGTCGGACAGCCCCTTGAACCGGTGCTCGCCGAGGTCGCGCGTCTCGACGGAGGCGAGCTCACGGGTGCGGGCCGACACGAGGACCTGGCCGCCGTGACCGGCGTTCGTGATCCTGGCCACCCGGTGAACGTCGAGCCCGACGTAGCTCGATCCTTGCACGGCCGGCTCGCCCGTGTGCACGCCCATCCGCACGCGCACCTCGCTGCCTTCGGGCCACGGGTGGGAGGCCAGGGCGCGCTGGGCGCGAACCGCTGCGTCGACCGCACGAGCCGCGTCCGGAAAGACGATCGAGAACTCGTCGCCGCGGCAGTCGATCTCCGTTCCGCCCGCTGCGGTCACGGCCTCCCGCACGAGGCGGCGATGGTCCTCGAGCACGGCGGCGTAGTCGTCGCCGAGACGCCGCACGAGGTCGGTCGAGGCCTCGATGTCCGTGAACAGCAGCGTGACGGTCCCGCGCGGCAGCTCCATGGGGCAACCCTACGACGAGGACAGCGGGATGACCGCGCGTACCTTCGTCCCTGCCCCGGCCGTGCTCTCCACCTCCAGCTCGCCGTCGAGCGCCTCGACGCGGTCGGCGAGGCCGCGGAGGCCCGAGCCTAGGCTCGGATCGGCGCCGCCGATCCCGTCGTCCGAGACCTCGACCAGGACACGGCCGTTCTGGCGCTCGGCCTTGACCTGCACCGACGATGCCTCCGCGTACTTGACGACGTTGGTCAGCGCCTCGGCGACGACGTAGTACGCGGCCGCTTCGACCGGCCCGGGCAGCTGCTCGTCGAGCTCCGTCGAGAGCTCGATCGGCAGCGGCGCCCGCGTGGCGAGCGCCTCGAGAGCCGCCCCGAGGCCGCGGTCGGTGAGCACCGCCGGGTGGATGCCGCGTGCCAGCTCGCGCAGCTCGTCGATCGCCCGGGTGAGCTCCTCGGCCGCTCCGGCGAGGAGCTTCTCCGCTCCCTCCGGATCCTCGCGCAGCTTCGCCTGCGCGAGCCGCAGCGCGAGCGAGAGCGACACGAGCCGCTGCTGGGCGCCGTCGTGGAGGTTGCGCTCCAGCCGGCGCCGCTCCGCGTCGCCTGCCTCGACGATCCGGGCGCGTGAGGCGCGGAGCTCGTCGGCCTGCTGCTGGCGCTCGGTCACGTCGACACCGCAGATCAGGTACTTGCCGATCCGCGGCAGCGGCCGGCACGACCACTCGACGAGCCGCCGCCGGCCGCCCGCGCCGAGCCAGGTCGTCTCGTGCTCGACGACCTCGTCGGCGGCGACCGCGGCCTCGAACGCCGCTCTGAACTCGACCTGGTGCTCGGGCGGGATCACCAGCTCCCAGAAGGCCCTCCCCGGGGCGGTCTCGTCGTCGTAGCCGGTCGCCTCCGCGAAGGCACGGTTGACCCCCTCGGGAGCGACGGTGCCGTCGGGCTCGACGACCGCCAGCAGGCTCGGGGTCGCAGCCGCGACGACGCTGAGGAAGTCGCGCTGGGCGCTGGCCTCCTTGGCCTTCGCCACCAGGCCGGTCAGGTCGTGGCCGGCGACGATCCGGCGGTGGAGGCCCTGGCCGTCGATGATGTGGGCGATCGACGCCTCGATGATCAGCTCGGAGCCGTCCTTCGCCCGCCAGCGGGTCTCGATCTCGACCGGTCGGAGCGGATGGACCCTCGCGAACGCGTCGCGCATCGCCCCGCGGTCTTCCTCGCAGACGAACGCGTCCCAGACCGTCTGGCCGCGGATGTCGTCGTCGTCCGGATAGCCGAGCAGACGTTCCGTCGTGTCGTTGAAGCGGACGATGCGACCCTCGTCGTCGCAGAGCATGAGGATGATCGGGGCCGTGTTGACGACGGTGCGGGTGAACGCCTGCTCGTGCTCGACCTCGCGCAGCCTCCTGGCGAGCTCCTGCTCGAGCCGCGTCCGCTCGGTGAAGTCGCGCACGAGGACGACGACCTCGTCGTCCCCGCTCGGCACCATCCGAGCCTCGAAGTCGCGGACCTCGCCGTCGATCATGAGGCTGTACTCGATCGTCTGGACGCCCCGCGACGCCGGGAGCGCGAGCGCCGCAGTCCACCGCTCGGCGACGTCGGGCGGGAGGACCTCGCGGACGGTGCGCCCGATCAGCTCGTCTCCCGGCAGGACGAGCGACGACCGGTCCCCCTTCGCCTCCAGGTAGGTGCCGTCGCGCGCCATCGTGAACATCAGGTCGGGGATCGCGTCGAGCAGCGCGCGGCTCCGAGCCTCGCTTCGCCGCAGCGCGGTCAGGCCCCGGTCCTTCTGGATCGCGAGCCGCGCAGCAGAGACGACCTCGTCGAGCAGCGCCTGCTGGTGCCGGAGCGCGGCGTCGTGGACGAGCGCCGCGAGTGGCTCGCCCGACTCGGAGTCGATCCTGGTGACGGCCCGGGCCGGCGTCTCCCACGGCAGCTCGGTCGGGTTCCCGCGCGCGTCGACGTACCCTCCCGTCTCCTCCAGCCACGCGAGGTAGACGAGCGTCGGGTCGCCGAGCACCGTGCGCAGCCCCTCCTGGGCCTCCGCGATCGAGGCCTCCTCCGGCACCTCCTGGAGCAGCCGGGCAGCGGCCCGGTAGAGCCGCGTCCGCAGGAGGCCGGCCAGGAAGACGACCGGCACGGCGCCGAAGGTGGCGAAGGCCACGACCGAGATCGCGGTGGCAGCGTCGTCCGAGAAATGGCTGACGCCGAACTGGAGCCCGATCAGTGCGACGCTCGCCCCGCCGGAGCCGTAGACCGGGCCGAGGATGCGGCGCTGGGCCTCGGTCGCGGCCCGCCACCGGCGGACGAGCACGACGACCACACCGACGAAGATGACCAGGCCGACGAAGGAGAACACGGCCTCGAGCGCGCCGGAGACGCGGGAGCGGTCGACGATCGCCAGAGCGTTCTCCGGGCATCCCCTGCAATCGTCGCGGTGCCGGTCGAACAGCGCCGGGAGCGCGTTCGCGGCGAGCGCGGTCAGCCACAACCCGGCGACGAGCCGGCGCTCGAGCTGGGAGCGGAGCCGGCCGTCGGGGAACCCGACCATCAGCTGCACGAACGCGGCGAGGAACAGCCCGCCGAAGAGCTCGCCGAGCGCGAACAGGACCCGGTTGTCGCTCTCCCAGAGGGAGGTCACGAGCCAGAGCGCTCCGACCAGGACGAGCAGCTGGCCGGTGCGCTGCTCCGGCCCGATCGTCCAGGCGACGAGGCCGCTGAGCAGGAACGACACGGCGAGCAGGCTCCAGACGACCGCGATCAGCACCGGGTGCGTCTCGTGGTCGGAGCGCGCGGTCATCAGCGCGCTGGCCGCGGTCAGTCCCAGCGCCGCCGGGAACGCGAGCCCCCAGAGCGCGCGAGTCAGCTTCATCGCAGCAGCGCGGTGATGGCTGCCCCCGTGAGCTCGTTCTTGGGGACGAAGCCGCGCGCGCCGCTGCCGGCGACCAGCGACCCGTAGTCGCAGCAGTCGCGGCTGGAGACGAGGACCACGTACGGTCCGCCGCCGTTCGAGGTCAGGCGGCGCGCGACCTCGAAGCCGTCGATGTCGGGAAGCTGCACGTCGAGCAGGACCACGTCCGGATGCAGCCGCCCGGAAGCCTCGATCGCCGACTCGCCGTCCTCCGCCTCGCCGACGACCTCGAACCCTTCCGCCTCGAGCACGGCGTGCGCGCTGGCACGGAAGCTCGGGTGGTCGTCGACGATCAGGACGGTCGGCACGCAATCATCGTGGCACAGCTTTCGGCAGAGTCGTATACGGCTAGCCACACCATGCACGGGGGAAACGGCCGGTTTGGTCACGGGGGAAATCACGGGGGAAACGGCCGGTTTCCCCCGTGCGCCCCCTTCCCCACACCGCTCGCACCCCAGCAACGGTCGGGAGCCGCGCCCGCACTGGTCGGGCGCGGCGGCGGGCGAGAACCGGTGCCAGGCACGCGCTCCGGGCGCTGTCAGATCCCGAGCCGCTCCAGCATCGCCTCGTCCCGCCGCCACCTCGGCCGCACCTTGACCTGGAGGTCGAGGAAGATTCGCCGGCCGAGGAGCTGCTCGATCTCGGGGCGGGCGCGGATGCCGATCTGCTTGACCATCGAGCCCGCCTTGCCGACGAGGATCTGCTTCTGCGAGTCGGTCTCGACGAAGATCGACGCGCGGATTGCCTTTTCCTCGATCTCCTCGACCTCGACCGAGAGGGCGTGCGGGACCTCCTCGCGGGTGAGGGCGAGCGCCTGCTCGCGGACGAGCTCGGCGACCTGCACCTCGACCGGCAGGTCGGTGCGCTGCTCGACGGGGAAGTAGAGCGGCCCCGCGGGGAGGAGACCGACCAGCTCGTCGCGCAGCTCGGCAACGCCGTCGCCCGTCTTCGCGCTGACCGGGTGGAGCGCGAGGAAGTCGCCCAGTGCCGCCGCGGTCTGCATCTGCGAGGCGATGTGGCCGGGCTTGAGACGATCGACCTTGTTGACGGCGATCACGACGGGCAGCTCGAGCCCGAACACGCGGTTGGCGATGAAGCGGTCGCCGGCGCCGATCCGGTCGCGGGCGTCGACCACGAACAGTACGCCTTCGACGTCCTCGAACGACTGGTCGACGGTCCGCTGCATGCGCTCGGTCAACGCGTCACGCGGACGCTGGAAGCCGGGCAGGTCGACGAGCACGAGCTGGTAGCCGTCGCCGTTCGCGATCCCGGCGATGCGCCGCCGGGTCGTCTGCGGCTTGTCGGAGACGATCGCGACCTTCCCGCCGCAGAGCGCGTTGACGAGCGTCGACTTGCCGACGTTCGGCCGCCCGGCGACGGCCACGAAGCCGGACTTCAGCGTCCGCTCCGGCGCCGGCACCTCCGCTCCCACCCTAGCCCGGCGCCGGCCAGGCCGACGCCTGCGCGCCTCGCCGGCCGCGACGAGCCTGCGCCGGTCGCCCGCGTAGTCGAGCCCGCGCTCACAGGACGAACGTGTCGGGCAGCAGCTCCGCGGGCGTGTGCTCGACCAGCTCGCCCTCGTTGTTCGCGTAGACGACGCGGTCGACCGCGAACTCGACGTGCCACTGCCGGCAGCCGCCGCACGGCGACGCGGTGATCGCGATCAGGTCGAAGTCACCCGGCTTGTAGCCCGCCGTGACCGCGGCGACGTAGGCGCTCTTCTCGCCGCAGACGCCGAGCGGGTACGCGGCGTTCTCGACGTTCACGCCGCCGAACAGCCTCCCGTCGCGCGCGCGCAGGACCGCGCCGACGAGGAAGTTCGAGTACGGCGCGTAGGCGTTCTTCGAGAGCTCGACCGCGCGCCGGTGCAGCGCTCTGTCCTCGTCCGTGATCAAAAGAAGATCTGGAAGACGGCGAGGGTGACGGCAGCGCCGAGCAGGCCGCCGTAGACGACTTCGAGCGTCGAGTGGATCCCGGCTTCGATCCTCGTGTGCGCGACGAGCGACGCCACGCCGAACATGATCGTCGAAACGAGCAGGCGGTGCTCCGACGGCCCGAGCATCTGGGTGACCGCCATCCAGGCGGCGAACGCGACGGCCGCGTGACCCGACGGCAGCCCGCCGCGAAGCGGCGTTCCCCGCCCGGTCAGCGCCTTGGTCATGATCACGAGGAAGACGACCAGGATCAGCGCGATGATCGTCACCCGCGCCGGCGCGTCGCGGAGCCGCTCGAGCACGTTCGAGGCCTTCTCGCCGACCTGGCCTGAGAAGACCAGGTAGCCGACCACCACCGCGTTGACGGAGGCGATCAGGACTGCGCCGGCGGCGATGTCCTTGGCCAGCTTGGCGAGCGGGTCGAACGAGCTGGTCGCGACGTCGATCGCCGCCTCGATCGCCGAGTTGATCATCTCCGCGACCAGGACGAACGTGATCGAGATGAAGAGGACGACCATCTCGATCCGGTCGACGCCGAGGCTCAACGCAGCGACCAGCACGGCGATCGCGGCCGCGAAGTGAATCCGCAGGTTCCGGTGCGTCCGGAGGACGTGGATGATCCCCTCGACCGCGTAGTTGAAGCTCTCGATCAGGGAGATGCGCCTGCGCCCGTGTCCGGGCAGGAGGGTGCCGGCCACCCCGTTGCCGGCCCGGCGGGCGAGGCGTTCGCGGAGGGAGAGCCTCGGCACGCTCATCCGGCGTACGCCTCCTCTCTCGCCTCCATCTCGGCGCCGTGCTCGTAGCCCAGCAGGTGGAGGAGGCCGTGCGCGAGCGGACGGCGCCAGTCGTCGCCGACCACCTCGGGGCACAGCACGACGTCGCCGAGCTGGCGGGGAAGGCCTGCCGGAACGGGGCCTCGACCGTCGATCGGAAACGACAGCACGTCGGTTGCCTCGTCGACGCCGAGATGCTGGAGCTTGAGCGCCCTGCTCTCGTCCGCATCGACGAACGCGATCCCCACCTCCCCGTCCGCGATCCCCTCGCCGGCGAGGAGGCGGCGAGCGAGCTCGACGGCTGCTTCGCCCTCCACCGCCGCCCCGCTCCGGTTGTCGACCTCGACGTGGATCACCGGAGGCGTTCGGTGCCGGTCGCCTCCGTGTGCGCCCTGTAGGCCTCCACGATCCGCTGGACGAGCTTGTGGCGGACGACGTCCGCGTTGCTGAAGCGGATGAACGCGATGCCGTCGATCGAACCGAGGATGTCCTGCACGCTGATCAGCCCGGAGGCCTGGTCGCGGGGCAGGTCGATCTGGGTCACGTCCCCGGTCACGACCACCTTCGAGCCGAAGCCGAGCCGGGTCAGGAACATCTGCATCTGCTCGGGGCTCGTGTTCTGGGCCTCGTCGAGGATGATGAAGGAGTCGTTGAGCGTCCTGCCCCGCATGAACGCGAGCGGGGCGACCTCGATCGCGCCCTTCTCCATGTACGCCGTCAGCCTGTCGGCGTCGAGCATGTCGTAGAGGGCGTCGTAGAGGGGGCGCAGGTACGGATCGACCTTCTCCAGCAGGTCGCCGGGGAGGAACCCGAGCCGCTCGCCCGCCTCGACCGCCGGCCGCGTGAGGATGATCCGGCCGACCTCTCGTTCCGAGAGGGCAGCGACTGCCAGCGCCATCGCGAGGTACGTCTTGCCCGTGCCGGCCGGGCCGATCGCGAACGTGATCGTGTGCCGGCGGATCGCGTCGACGTATCGCTTCTGGTTCACCGTCTTGGGAGCGATCTTCTTGCCGCGGTGGCGCCAGACCACGTCCTCGAACACGTCGCGGATGTCCTCCGCCTGGTCGAGCGCCCCGAGGACGGCGTCCACGGTGCCGGGGCCGATCTCGTGGCCGCCCTCCACCAGCTCGACGAGTTCGTCGACGACCGCCCGGGCTTCGGCCACGCGCGAATCGTCGCCTTCGAGGGTCAGCTGGTTGCCGCGCAGGCGAATGGTGCACCGGAGACGGTCGCGGAGCGCGCCGAGAACGCCGTCGCCGACGCCCGCGAGCTCCGCGGCGACGTCGTTCGAGAGCGAGAGAACTTCCTGCAACGGCGAACAGTGTAAGCAGGCCGGTCGCGGGCGAAGCGCGCGGGAGGGAAGTACGGCCCGGCGCAACGGCCTGCGCCGCGTCTCACGTGCGCGGGCGCGGCACACGCCCCAACCGACGGTGGCCGACGCGAGCGAGGGCGAGCGAGCGGAGGAGGGGGTGCGACGGGGTGCGACGGGGTGCGACGGGGTGCGACGGGGTGCGAGCGGGTGCGAGCGGGTGCGAGCGGGTGCGAGCGGGTGCGAGGGG
>Ga0070741_10001274_pt1 | contig 78742 bp, 66 predicted proteins | sample Coa_R1_4_FD_66440 | JGI IMG/M metagenome (GOLD analysis project Ga0070741, IMG submission 66440) | Surface soil microbial communities from Centralia Pennsylvania, which are recovering from an underground coalmine fire - Coalmine... | ecosystem: Environmental > Terrestrial > Soil > Unclassified ...
GAACCGTTCCGCCCATGCGCTCCACTTCTGGCGGAATCAGTTCGGCAAGCCGCTGGCCGACAGCGCCTTCCAGCACTGGACGGCGAAATTTCGGACACCACACCAGGTGGTAGTTGATGTTGTAGTGCGCGTGCCTTGTTTGTTCAGTCATCATAAGCGAATTATATCACACGTTGTTCGTTTGTGCAAGTGTTCGTTCGTTGGAGAAAGGAGACGTGGCGCATTCCCCACCGGGCTTTAGCCCGGTGTCCCCTGCGCTGTATTCTATGGTACAGCAACGCAAACTATTGCCCTATGCTTTCCTGGCTCCGTCTATGCTGGCGATGATTGTGCTGGTCTTCTATCCGTTGGTCAACGGCATCCTGTTCAGTTTCACGGACGCCAACCAGTACAATGTCGTCAAGCGAATCGGCGCGAACGTCGTTCCGGCCAGTTATTCCTTTATCGGGCTTAAGAACTATATCGACCTTTTTAACCAGACCACCGGCGAGTTCTGGCGAGTTTTGGCACAGACTGTTGTATGGACGGTCATCAATGTGGCGCTGCACGTTTCCATTGGTTTGTTTCTAGCAATCCTGCTCAACCGCAAAATCAGAGGGCGAACCTTATACCGCGTCCTGCTGATCGTGCCCTGGGCCGTCCCGACCTTCGTTTCCGCGTTTGCCTGGCGCTTTATCTTCAACCAGGACATCGGCTTCGTCAACCTGATGCTCGCCAGGATAGGGATCGGGCCGGTTCCCTGGTTCTCGACCCAGTTTCTGGCGATGACGGTGGCGATTATCGCCAACACATGGCTGGGTATTCCGTTCAACATGGTTTCACTGCTCGGCGGTCTTCAAAGCATCCCCGCCGATCTGTATGAAGCGGCCAACGTAGACGGCGCAAGCTGGTTACAATCGTTTCGTTACGTGACACTGCCCCAATTGCAGCCCGTGCTAACCACCATCATCCTGCTCGGCACGATCTGGACTTTCAACGGTTTCACCATCATTTTCCTGATCACGGGCGGTGGCCCAGCCGAATTGACGGAGATACTCTCGACGTATGCGTGGCGTTGGGGGTTCCAACGTTGGGAGTTTGGCATTGCTGCCGCATACTCCGTCGTCATTCTGCTGATCCTGCTGGCCTTCGCGGCCTTCTACATTCGGTATCTTAACCGTACCCAGGCTGGTGCGTTATGAGCAGACAGAGCCTGAAACGACTGGTCGATGGCCTGACCCATCTCGTCCTGATCTGCGCTGTGGTCATTGCGCTGTTCCCGGTGTTCTGGATTCTCTCAACGTCCTTCAAGCCTAAGCCGGAAGTATTTAGTACAGAGCTATATCTGTTCCCCAAAACGTTCACCCTCGACAACTACAACTACGTGATGGGCCTCACCACAAAGATTAGCACGCGAGAAGGCAGCCAGGAGATCAACCTGTTTGTGCGCTGGCTGACCAACAGCCTGATCGTCGCCGGAGCGACCACTATCATCGGTGTGGTGTTGGCGGCGGGCACAGCCTATGCCTTTTCGCGTTTCCAGTTCCTGGGGCGGCGGGCTGCGCTCGGTTCATTCCTGGTCACGCAAATGTTTCCCGGCGCGATCCTGCTCGTGCCGCTGTACAACCTGCTGAACCAACTGGGCCTCCTGAATTCGTGGCCCGGATTGGTGCTTGCCTACTGTACAACGGCGCTGCCGTTCAGCGTGTGGATGCTCAAGAGCTTCTTCGATACCATTCCGGTTGACCTGGAAGAGGCCGCGACGGTGGACGGAGCCAACCCTATCGGCGCGTTTGTGCGCATTATCTTGCCCCTGGCACTGCCCGGCATCGCTGTTGCCGCATTTTACAACTTCATGACGGCCTGGAATGAGTTCCTGATGGCGCTCACCTTTATGACGGGCGAGGCCAGCCAGACCCTCCCCGTAGGACTGCGGCGTTTTGTGTTTCAGTTTGCCACAGACTGGCACTACATGTCGGCAGGCGCGGTGATCGTGACCGTTCCCGTACTGATCATGTTCTTCCTGGCGCAGCGTTACCTGATCAGCGGGCTGACGGCTGGCGGCGTGAAGGGCTGAGTTGGACACAGCCAGGCAGCGATTGTTGGGCGCTGCTGGCACACGCCCGTTGCCCATCAGCAGTCGAATACCGACCAGCAGATGTCGTTTCGCAACCGCTCGTCGTCCAGGACAAGATCCCGAATCGCGTCCGGCAATTGGTCGCGCTGCCAGCGGCACTCGCGTCGGCCCGTACTCTCGCCCTCGCCTTCAGGCGCAGCCGCTCGCGCGGCCTTGATCGCGTAGGCTGCAGCGCCGACTGCGTGTGCGGCGACGTGCGCGACCACAGCGGCCTGACCAGCAGCATACGCTGCAAAACGCGCCGCTCCACGTAAATCCCTTGCTGCACCCATTGCGTGACCGCCGATTGCACGTGTTTCCATCATTTTGAGTTCCCCACGTGTCCACGCCCGAGCTGCTTTGATCGCCTGGCGTGGACGTGGATCATCTGGCCGCACCGACTCGAAGAGGTGAAGGACGTGCTCCGCGCACGCAGCCGCCCACAAGGCGAGAAGGTGATGGTCTGAATCCGTGAGCGTCCCACCACGGCGGATGGTGATGAAGCGAGGGTCGCGCTCTTTGGGGAGGATCATGCTGCACCTTTCGTGAACACAGATTTTCACATTCCTTATCTTCAGCTATATTGTAAACCTGTCATCCCAAAGTGGGTCATGCCTCATTCCTGCATTGTATTTGGTGGCAGTACACCGGCGAACTCGGCTTGAATAAACGCCTTTACGCCCTCCGGCCCGCTGATGCGCAGCATGAATGACTCGCTGCCTGCCTCGACACTCAAGGTAAAGGTGAAAAAGGGGCAGCACAGCCGCTCCCGCGTGATAAACTCGGCAGCTAACTCAAACTGGCTGTTGTCCCAGCGAAAGGCATAGCCCTCGTCGGACGGCTTGACTTCGTGTACCCCCTGGAAAAGCTGGCGGGCCACAATCTCGTGCCTCTGGCGCTGTTCGGCGTTCATTGCCGACGGGTTGCAAGCAAACGCGTTGCTGTCAGGTAAGGGATCGGACATGGGTTGACCTCCAAGCTGTAACGGCTTATGAGCAGAGCCTACAACTTCAAGCGAACTGGAAGTCAAGAGCAGAAGGAAAACTCATGTTGACGATTGGACAGGTCGCGCGACAGGCGGGCATTCGCACCTCAACACTGCGCTATTACGAGGAGATCGGGCTGCTAGCGGCTCCGGCGCGGGTGAGCGGGCAGCGCCGCTATGACGAAGGCATCCTTCGACGGCTGGCACTGATTAAGCTGGCGCAGCGGGCCGGGCTGACCATTGCCGAGATTCACACGCTGCTCCACGACTTTCCCGATGAAACGCTGCCTGCAGAGCGCTGGCGCACGTTGGCCGAACCGAAGCTGGCGGAGGTACAACATCTGATGCAACACCTTCAAGACATGCAGCGGCTTTTGGAACAAACACTTGAGTGCGAGTGCCGTTCCATGGATGAATGCGGTTCTTGTGCCGTAATTTCAGACTGAACGCTAGACGCCGAACTCGCTGCGTACCAGGTCGAGCTTACCGATGATGCCCGACAGTTCGTCGATCAGACGTGCCGCGCGGATAGCGTCACCGACCTCCATGAACGTCACCAGGTTGCGGAAGTTCTCCGGCAGCGCGGCGATCTCGCGTTTGACAGCTTCAATATCGACGTAATTGGCGACGACGATCAGGCGCTGCACGGTAGGATTGTTTTGCGCGCGCTGCAAGTTGAGGATGAGCGAATCGATGGAACCGTGCCGCTGCACCTCGAACACGTAGGTGATCACGCCCAGGTTGGCGATGCGCGCCTGCCAGATGGCGTCCACCTGCGCGCCCCTGGCAACGCGTTTCTCCTTTTCGGCCTCGAAGCCAAGCCACTGGCCGATGGCGACCAGTTGATCGACCACCTCGTTGTGGTCGAACTCGTAGATCGCAATAGGTGGGCGGCCATCCTCCGGCATGGCATCCAGGCTATCACGGTGCAGCCGCCAGACCTCGAACAGGAAATAATTCACGTCAAGCGCTTCCAGACCGCGCAGCCCGCTGTGCGCCAGCTGGTCGCGGATCAACCCGAGCAGGGCATTGAAGGCTTCGTAGCGCTGTCCTGTGATCTGCGTCTTACGGATGGCCGGGAAGGTTTCGCCAAAGCCGAGCAGTTCCAGAGCCTTGCGTGCCCGGTCATTCCACACACCGCAATCCATCGGGTGAACAAAGGCCAGGATTTCGGTGATCGAAGCGGAACCGAGGCCCTTGATCGTCTTGCGGAAGGCGTCGTAGCGGTCTGCCAGCCTGCTCTCACCCCACAGCAAATCCTTGAGCGTGGTGCGCAGCCTGGGCAGGCCGTTATCTTCGAGCAGTTGCTCGACAAAGTAGGCTTTGTTGCTCCACATGCGGCTGGCCCACAGCGAACTGATGATCTGGCCGAATTCGGTTTCGGTCATCTGGTCGATGCCGCCGGCGGAGAGCAGCACGGCGTAGCGTTCCTTGCGCGCCTGCTGCTCGGCCATGTCGCGCTGGTATTCGATGGACTCCTCGTATTGCTGGTAAGCAGGCACGAACTGGACGAGCCGCTCTTTTTGCTCTGGCGTGAGTTTCATAGCATCAGCGATGGTTGTAAAACTCGACCTGCCAGCGCCACTCGGAGTAATCCTGCGCATTCCACCACTGCAAGAGCGTCCCTACTTCGCCACCCGGCAGCAATACCAACCCGCCGATGTCCTGGCTGGTCGGCCAGATGTCTTGGCGTTCAATGCGGCGTTCGCGGCGGGTCAGGCGGGTGATGGGTGTCTCCGCCGTCGCAGGCAGATCGATCCCCTCGGCCAGGACTTCGCCTTGCATATTGCGCACGGTGACGGTCAGAACGGGCGGAGCAGCATGAACCAGCATCACGTCGGTGGGATCGACACGGCCACGCGCAAACGCCATACCGGTAGCACCGGCCTTGGGATACCACAGGTCCCAGTCTTGCAACGTCAGTTTCGCCACTTTCAACTCTCCTGGGAACCGCAACCTCCACGTCAGCCATTGGCGGGACGAAGTATTGCTAGAGCTGACGAAGAAGGAAAGCGAGTGGAAAAACCTGACCACCAGACGGGGGGAATTTATGCGGTGTGGAACTGGTGGATGACCTAATTATACCTAAAAGAAATGCGCCCTTCACTTTCTCAGTGAAGGGCGCGTGCGAAGTTGCTGACCTCACCCCAGCCCCTCTCCAACCGGAGAAGGGAGCCAAAGCGATACCATAGTGCCGTCCCGGTTCCCCCTCTCTGCGAAGCGGAGAGGGGATGAGGTCAATTACTCGACGACTTCGCCTTCGATTACGTCCTCGCCGCCGTTGGGGCTACCCGGCTGCTGGCTGTAGCCTGCCGATGGGCCAGCCCCGGCAGCGCCCGACGTTTCGTACATGCTGGCCCCGATCTGCTGGATGCTACGTTGCAGCTCCTCGACGGCAGCCTTGATCTTATTGGTATCCTTGCCTTCTTTCGCCTTGCGCACCGCCTCGATCTGCTTCTCGATGCTCGACTTGAGCGTGCCGTCGAGCTTGTCGCCAAAATCGCGCAGCGATTTCTCGGCGGTGTAGCTCGAAGTGTCCGCCAGGTTCATGATCTCGATTTCGGCCTTGCGCTTCTCGTCGGCAGCTTTGTTGCGCTCCGCCTCCTTGATCATGCGCTCGATCTCCTGTTCGGTCAGGCCGCTCGACGCCGTGATGGTGATGTGCTGGGCGCGGCCCGTTGCCTTGTCCGTTGCAGACACGTTCAAGATACCGTTCGCGTCAATATCGAAGGTCACCTCGATCTGCGGCACGCCGCGCGGTGCGGGCGGGATACCGTCCAGGATGAACTTGCCGAGTGTCTTGTTGTCGGCAGCCATCGGGCGTTCGCCCTGGATGACGTGAATCTCCACCTGAGTCTGGCCGTCCGCCGCCGTGCTGAATATCTGCGACTTCTTGACCGGGATCGTCGTGTTACGCTCGATGAGTGGAGTCGCCACGCCGCCCAACGTTTCGATGCTCAACGTCAGCGGAGTCACGTCCAGCAACAGCACGTCCTTGACTTCGCCGCCCAGCACACCGGCCTGGATAGCGGCGCCCACACCCACCACCTCGTCGGGATTGACCGTCTTGTTCGGTTCTTTGCCGAACAGCTTCTTGACGGCTTCCTGCACAGCGGGCATCCGGGTCATACCGCCGACCAGCACCACCTCGTCGATGTCGCTGGGCTTGACACCCGCATCGTCCAGGGCTTTCCGGACAGGCCCGATGGAGCGCTCAATCAGGTCTTGCGTCAGTTGTTCGAGCTTGGCGCGGCTCAGGGTCATGACTAGGTGCTTGGGGCCGCTGGCGTCCGCCGTGATGAACGGCAGGTTGATCTCCGCCTGAAGCTGCTGCGAGAGTTCTTTCTTGGCGTTCTCCGCCGCTTCCTTCAAGCGCTGCAACGCCTGGCGATCTGTGCGCAGATCGATGCCCTGTTCCTTCTTGAATTCGTCCGCGATCCAGTTGATGATACGCTCGTCGAAGTCATCACCACCCAGGAAGGTATCGCCGTTGGTGGACTTCACCTCGAACACGCCATCGCCCACGTCCAGGATCGAAATGTCGAACGTGCCGCCGCCCAGGTCATAGACGGCAATGGTTTCGTCTTTCTTCTTGTCCAGCCCGTAAGCCAGCGAAGAGGCCGTCGGCTCGTTGATGATACGCAGCACTTCCAGCCCGGCGATCCGGCCCGCGTCTTTGGTCGCGTTGCGCTGACTATCATTGAAGTAGGCCGGAACCGTGATCACCGCCTGATCCACCGTGTCGCCCAGATAAGCCTCGGCATCGGCCTTCAATTTGCTCAGGATCATGGCGCTGATCTCCGGCGGGCTGTATTCCTTGCCGCCCATTACCACCCGCACATCGCCATTCGGCGCCGCGGTGACTTTATACGGCACAGTCTTGAGCGCCTTTTGCACCTCCGGGTCGGTGTACTTACGGCCCATGAAACGCTTGATCGAGAAGATCGTGTTTTCCGGGTTCACGATGGCCTGTCGGCGCGCGGCCTGCCCCACCAGGCGCTCGCCGGTCTTGGGGTTGACGGCCACGACGGATGGCAGCAGACGGCTCCCCTCTGCCGTCGGGATCACAGTCGGCTCGCCGCCTTCCATCACCGCCATGACCGAGTTGGTCGTTCCCAGGTCAATTCCAATAATCTTGCCCATATTCACTCCTCATTTGTGATTTGATAATGCAGCGAGCATTAGCTGGCAACTCGGACTAACGCCGGGCGCAAGACTTTGTCGCCGTAGACGTAGCCCTTTTGCAGCACCGCAGTCACGCGGCCACTTTCCAGATCGCTGGATTCATCGCGCCCAATCGCCTCGTGAAAAGCCGGGTCAAAGACTTCGCCTAGCGGGTTGATCACTTTGACGCCGGCGCCGTCCAGCAGCGTGAGCATTTTGCGATGGATCAGACTGAAGCCTTTGATCACCTCGTCATCCGCTCTGTCCGCCGGAACATTGGCAACGGCGCGATCAAAATCGTCGATGATGGGCAGAAGCTTCCGTAACGTCTCAACGGCTGCATTCTGGTAAATCTCGTCCCGTTCTTTTTCTGCCCGTCTTTTATAATTGGCGAACTCGGCGCGGGCACGCTGCCAGCCATCGAGGTACTCGTTGGCCTTCGCCTGCGCTTCAGTTAATTGCACTTCCAAACTTGCTCCCCCCTTTGTTTCCTCAGCCTTTTCCTCAGGTTTTTCCGCAGCGATTGCTGCGGAATCGGATGGCCTGGCTCCGTTGTTCGCCGTGTTCACAGGCTGCCCAGATTGATCGCCAACCTGTCCGGAAGGTTGAGCAGTATCGTTGACAACCTGATCAGCCTTTCCGGTGTTTTCCTGTGCCTCGTGCGAGGTATCATTCATGCGTCGCTTCTCCCTCCCTCAGACGGATTCCACACAAACAGAAGCCACTCGATGGCTTCTTGAATGCTCACAGTGTAGCGCCGATGTAATAGAATTTCGTTAGCGCTTCCGTAAAAACTCTATAGGATTCCGTCGGGCGGCTTGACAAGCGCATAAATTCCGATTGGAGCTACCATGTCGAACTACGAACAGAAGATTGCTACAGTGCTTCGCCTGTATCCGGCACAGGTCGCCGCCACGATTGAGCTGCTGGATGCCGGGAACACCCTGCCTTTCGTCGCTCGCTATCGCAAGGAAGCGACGGGCGGACTGGACGAGGAACAACTGCGCGGCCTGAGCGAGCTGCTGGCCGAGTTGGTCAAAATCGATCCGAGGTCTGTCGGCGTGGGGCTGTACCAGCACGACGTGAGCCAGAAATGGAAAGCCCGGCATACGCCGGGCTTCCTGGCTATTCTGAATTCGCCGCCCTACTCTGCCTGACCTTCAGGGGTCTCTGAAGCAGGCTCATCACTCACCGGTTGTTCAGCCATATCCGTCGGAGCGGCTTGCTGCGCTTCGCTCTGAGGTGCACTGGCTTCCTGGCCTACAGCCTCAACCTCCGCCGGGCTGCCTTCCTCTTCGGTACGTGGCCCCAATTCAGCGCCCCAGCGCTGCGTGAAGCCTACACGGCGCTTGTCCGGCTCCAGGCGGCTGATGCGCAGTTGGAGGCGGTCCCCCTTCTTGACGTAGCTGTGTGGCTCTTTGAGCGTGCCATCGCCCATCTCGCTCAGGTGCAGCAGCCCTTCGAGGCCGTCGTCCAGAGCGATGAACGCGCCGAAGTCCACCACGTTGGTGACGGTGCCTTCGACCTGCTGGCCTTCGTGGTAGCGGTTCATGGCATCCGACCAGGGGTCGGGCAGCAGCCGCTTCCGGCTGAGAGCGATCCGGTTCGTCTCTCGATCCAGGCTCAGAACATACACCTCGATCTCGTCGCCGATCTTGAGCACGTCTCGCGGGTGATCGACGCGATGCCAGGCCAGTTCGCTGACGTGGATCAGGCCATCCGCGCCACCCAAGTTGACGAACGCGCCGAAGTCGCGCAATCCGGTGACGGTGCCGGTCACCACGTCACCTTCCATCAGTTCAGAGAGCAGGCGTGCCTTCTGCTGTTGGCGCCATTCTTTCTGCGCCTCACGCTCGCTAAAGATCAGACGGCGGCGTTCCTGGTCCACTTCGATGACCTTGACGCCCAGGACGCGGTTGTTGAGCGTGTTGAGCGAGTCACGCCGATCATGCCCGCCGACACCCACCGTCACCAGATGTGAGGTCGGGATGAAGCCTTCCAGGCGGCGCCAGCGTACCAGCACACCGCCCCGGTTGTGGCCCGTCACGGTCACTTCAACCACGTCCTCACTGTCCAGAAGCGCTTTGGCAGCTTCCCAGTCGTACTGCTGCAAACCCTGGTTGATGGACACGATCAGGTTGCCGTCGTTGTCGCGCGGGTTCATAATATAGACGGGTACTTCCGCGCCGACGGTTAGCTTCGCGCGATAATCGGGATCAAGCCGCTCGGTGTCCTGTGCGGGCACGATGCCGTCCTGCTTGGCTCCCAGGTCAACAATGATGTCACCCTTCGGATCGATCAGAAGGATGGTTGCGTTCCGAATTTCGCCCCGCTCCGGGGGAGTGTAGTTCTCAAATGAGGCTTCCAGTAATTCCAGAAACGTCGATTTTTCTGCCTCTAGCTTCTTGTCCCGTTCCGTTTTCTCGACACTCATACGATTCAACCGCCTTCTGTGATCCCCTTAAGGGAGATGATAACCCGCTGCACGTCATGCTGTATAACCTTGTGTGGGTTTGAAAGGCCAGGGGATGACGCGCGTCCTGTACCGACCCGGAGTAGGTTTGTGTGTGGTTGGGGGTGAGCCGAAGATTCACCTTAACATGCCAAAATTATACTCGATCACACACAAATGTTCAAGATAAAAAATTATAAGAGTCTATCAATTCCTGAGGTTGGAGCGGCGCAAGACCCCTCAAAACCAGACCTTGTGCAGTTGTCAAGGTGCGGAGCATTCTCGACGACAGATGAGTATCCTTTCATTCATGAGATTGTAACCATGACATATCCGGTATGGCAAATTCTGTCACAAAAATACGATCTGCAACCCCACTACACCTGGCCTGCCGAACTGCGTTACGACGACGGCCACGAACTGCGCTTCAGTTCCGTGATCGGCGGTCTGCTTGTTCATTACACGCGCGGTTTCCAGGAGCCAACGCGGCGCCCTTCCGACCTGACCTTCTGGCGAGGGCGCTGGTACAACGTCTTCACCAACTATCACGAAGATGGCACGCTGCGCAATTTTTACTGCAATGTGACGATGCCACTTTCTATAAAGGATTCTACGATCATTTTCGTCGATTTGGATTTAGATGTGCAGATATGGCCGGACGGTTCGTACCGGATTCTGGACAAAGATGAGTTCGAGGCACACCGCCTCCAGTACGGCTACCCAGATTGGGTACAGCGCCAGGCGTTGAACGGTGTCAACGAAATCCTGGCCCTGTTCGGGGAGCGCAAAGGGCCGTTCAGCCTGTTGAAGCCTTGATCTTTACGAAACGCCAAACGGGCCTATACTCTAGGTCGTAATGGCAGCTTCGATCACAGCGTAGGAGAGGTGGCTTGGAAGCACTCGGACAGGTGCGCTTTGGCACGGATGGCATACGCGGCATTGCAGGCGAATTTCCGCTCGATCCACTCACCGTATTGACCATTGGTCGCGCAATTGGGCTGTGGCTTCACCAACAAACGCGGGGCAGGCAAAGCCCCCCGAAGGTGCTGGTCGGGCGGGATACGCGCAAGAGCGGACACATGCTGCTCCACATGCTGGCCGGCGGGCTGCTGGCGGAGGGTGTCAATGTCTACGATCTGGGGGTCATGACGACGCCGGGCGTGGCCTTTTGCACGCGCCGCCAACAGGCCGACCTCGGAATTGTGATCAGCGCCAGCCACAACCCCTACGAGCAAAACGGGATCAAGCTGTTTGGGGCAGATGGATTCAAGCTGGACGATGCCAAAGAAGAAGCCATCGAAGCGCTGATTGCCGCTGCCGATCCGCAGCCGCCCACGAGCGAGCTAGGACGCTTTGAGGTTGACCACCCCCTGAATGCCGTTCAGTACGTCGAACATCTGACGGCGGGTCAGGATGCACGGCTCGACAACCTGCGAATTGTGCTGGATTGTGCCAATGGCGCTGCGTCCTACCTGGCGGTGGAAGCGTTCAGAGCGGCAGGCGGCAAGCACCTCATTCTGATGAACGCAGACCCGGATGGCGCGAACATCAATGTGCGGGCGGGCAGCGAACACGTCCGCCGGGATCGCGCCGCGCTGCTTCAGGCCATTCGCGCCAACCAGGCCGACCTGGGCATTGCTTTCGACGGCGACGCTGACAGGGTCGTCTTTGTGACGCCGGGGGGAATGCTGATCGATGGCGACCATACGCTCGGCATCCTGGCTCTCGAATTGCAGAAGGCGGACAAGCTGCGCGGCAGCACGGTGGTTGCTACCGACATGAGCAATCGCGGCCTGGAAGATTTTCTGGCGGCGCGTGGTATCATCCTTAACCGCTCAAAGGTCGGGGATCGCTACGTGATGGAGAGGCTGCGCGAGGGCGGCTTCACACTCGGCGGCGAGCAGGCCGGGCACGTCATCATCCTGGATGACGACCATACGGCGGGCGATGGCATTTACGTAGCACTGCTGATGGCCTTCATTGCGGCGCGCAACAAAGCGGACCATGCTCCTTCGTTGCACGAGTTAGCTTCCAGCATTCCACGTTACCCGCAGGTCATCGCTTCGGCGCACTTGAATGGGCGCACCGATCTGGCCCAGGTGGAGGGGCTGGCCGAATTGCAGCGCGAGACGCTGGCCCTCTTTGAGGGCAAGGGACGTGTCAACCTGCGATTCAGCGGTACAGAGCCGAATCTGCTGCGGGCAATGGTCGAGGGCGGGCCGGGCACATCGATGGCACAGGTCGTGGATCGTGCGCTGGCGCTGTGCCACCGGGTGGCCCAGGCCACCAACACACCGCAGCCGCGCATCGACCTGGTGGACTGCGCCACCGGCGAGCCGATTGAGCAACAAGATTAAACGACAAAATTGAGCGACAAAGCTGACCTCATCTGCAAATGGCGAAGGACAAAGCGCATGGTCTGAGCGGGCGGGCGGTTTCGGTGGTTTCCGAGGGAGGGAAAACATGAGCCAGGTTCCTACAAACATTTTCCGCAAGTATGACATTCGCGGCACGATAGCAGGCGCGTCACCACAGCTTACCAGAGAGGTCGCGCAACTGGTCGGCAAAGGCTACGGCACGTACATGATCCGCACCTTTGGGACGGATCGCGTCTTCGTCGGCAGCGACAACCGGCTGTCTTCGCCACCGCTCAAGCAGGCAGTCATGGAAGGGATCGTCAGCACGGGGCTGCACGTGACCGACATCGGCTTTGTGATGACGCCCACCGTCTACTTTGCATCAGCACAGCACGGGCCAAAGGGCGGTGGCATTCAGATCACCGGGAGCCACCTGGCGCTGGAATACAACGGCATCAAAATGGCCTACGGGCGGCTGGCCCTCTCCGGTGAGCAGATTCAGGCCATCTTGCAGTTGATCCAGCGGGACGACTTCGAGAAAGGCCAGGGCCAGCAGGACGCCGATCCCAACATGGTCAAGAAGCACATGGAGACGATCAGCAAGCTCGTCCACCTGGGGCCGCGCAAGCTGAAAATCGTGGTGGACGCAGGCAACGGCATGAGCGGCTCGTACATGCTGCCCGTGTACCAAAAGCTGGGGGTTGAGGTCGAGTGCCTGTACTGTGAGCCTGATGGCACGTTTCCCAACCACCTGCCCAACCCCGAAGACCCGGAAACGACCAAAGACCTGGAGCGCGCCGTGGTCGAACACAAAGCCGACCTGGGCATCGGCTTTGACGGCGACGCGGATCGCTGTGGAATTATCGACGAACTTGGGCATCACATCGCCGCCGACAGGTTGCTGGCGCTGCTGGCCCGCGATATGCTGCAACGGCATCCGGGCGCCAAAGTCGTGTTTGACGTGAAGTCCAGCCAGGCGCTCACCGACGAGATCAAAAATCACGGTGGCATCCCGATCATGTGGAAGGCCGGGCACAGCCTGATGAAAGCCAAAATGGCCGAGGAAAACGCCATCCTGGGCGGCGAAGTGAGCGGCCACATTTTCATCGGCGAGGACTATTATGGCTTTGACGATGCGCCGCTGGTCTCATTGAAGGTACTTGAGATTTTCAGCAAGACGCAGGAATCGGTCACGCAGGTCTTTGACAAAATCCCGAAGCTGGTCGCCTCGCCCGAAATCATCATGTCCACGCCCGACGACGTGAAATTCAACGTAGTGGCCGGGCTGTCGCAAAAGCTGCTCGATCAGTTCGAGGTGATCACGGTGGACGGCGCACGGGCTGTGTTCGCCGATGGCTGGGGGTTGGTTCGCGCCAGCAACACGCAGCCCGCCATCACCATGCGCTTTGAGGCCCGCACGCCTGCGCAGCTTGTCGAGTATATGGAGTATTTCGACAGGCTGCTGGACAACTATCCGCAGGTAGACCGGCAGCCGTTGCGCGAGCAGATCGGGGCCTTCAAAAAGGTCGCTGTATAGTCTCCACGCCTGGTTAACCTCACCCCGGCCCCCTCTCTGCGCAGCGGAGAGGGGGCAACGGTTAGCGTCGAGTCACCGTTTTATTTCCCCGAGCGGTTGGAACGGACACGAGCGGCAGGTCAAGCCTTTCCGCTCAGATCGGTGTTATCATTGGCCGGGCACAGCACCTACTCACCTCAAGGAGAATGGCTAGATGGCGCAGTTGACTGACCGGGTCGCAGTGGTGACGGGGGGCAGTCGGGGAATCGGGCGCGGCATCGCGCTGGAACTGGCGAAGCGCGGGGCTGCCGTCGTGGTCAATTACAATGCGAATGCGGATGCGGCCAACCAGGTTGTCGCGGTGATTGAAGGCGCAGGGGGCAAGGCCAGCGCGGTGCAGGCCGACGTCAGCAGGATGGCTGAGGCCGAGGCGCTGATCAAAACGACCATTGACCGCTACGGCAAGATCGACATCCTGGTCAACAATGCCGGGACAACCCGCGACAACCTGATCATGATGATGAAAGAGGAAGACTGGGATACCGTCATCAACACCAACCTGAAAAGCGCCTGGAACTGTTCCAGAGCCGCCGTCAAGGCCATGATGCGCAAGCGCTATGGTCGAGTCATCAACATCACCAGCGTCAGCGGCATCGCCGGGCAGGGCGGACAGACCAACTACAGCGCCAGCAAAGCGGGGTTGATCGGGCTGACCAAAGCGCTGGCCCGCGAAGTGGCAACGCGCCAGATCACGGTCAACGCCGTAGCGCCGGGCTTCGTCAGCACCGACCTGACCGCCAACTTGCCCGCCAACCTGATGGAAGAACTCAACAAGCGCATTCCCCTGGAACGGTGGGGGACGGTGGAGGACGTGGCCTATGCGGTGGCATTCCTGGCTTCCGACGAAGCGGCGTACATCACCGGGCAGGTGCTCTCGGTGGATGGCGGGTTGGTGATGGGCTGACGATGCCCGACCATGCTTCACTGCCTTTGTGGGCCGAGCAGTCCACCACACAGAAGGTGGAGACGCTTCGGCGGCTGGTCGATGACCTGTACGGCTACGTTTTGCGGGACGCGCGTGAGCGACTGCTCGAAATACTGGACGCGCACGTGCCCGCCGACGACAAAGAGGCCAGCGATGTCCTGCTGATCAAACAGATGCTTCGGCGCTACCCCAACCTGTTCAGCAAAACCTGCGAGGCGGGACACGTCACGGGGTCGGCGTTGGTGATGGACATGGCCGGCGGACGCATCCTGTTGCACTACCACAAGTCGCTCAATCGCTGGCTGCAATTTGGCGGCCACGCCGAGTATGAAACCGACCCGGCACAGGTGGCGCTGCGCGAAGCTGCCGAAGAATCTGGCCTGCCCGACCTGGCTTTTTCGCCGGCGGAAGAGAATCCGCGTCCTGCGGACATCGACGTTCACGCCATCCCACAAGCGGGCACAAGGCCCGAACACCTGCACCTCGATTTCCGTTACGTGCTGGCGACGGCCCAACCCGACAAACTCAAGGTTGGCGTGGGCGAGTCAGATCGCTTTGTGTGGGTTGATCCCGCCGAGGTAACCGGACTGACGCCGCCCGTCGATCCCGGATTGGCGCGGTTGATTGGCAAAGCCCGGCGGCGCTTTCGGGTGTCCTAAACATCTTCGAGCGCGACGACATCACTCATGGCGAGCCGAACGCAGAATATGCTCCCCTGGCCCGGTTCGCTTTCAACCGTGAGGCTGCCGCCATGCAGCTCGATGATCTCCTTGGAGATCGACAGCCCCAGACCTGTCCCGCGATTGTCGCCTTCACTGGCCCGGTAGAACGGTTCAAAAACACGGGGCAGGTGTTCCGCCGGAATGCCAATCCCATTATCGCACACCCGAATGACCGCGCTGCGTTGTGTGCCACCCGTATCCATAACGAGTTGCACGTCAATGTGTCCACCTTCGGGGGTGTAATTGACGGCGTTCACCAGCAGGTTGGTGATGACCTGTGTTATCCGGCCTGGATCCGCGTAGATATAGATGGGGTGCTCCGGTAGATCAAGGTTCAGCGTGATGCGCTTCCGATCTGCTTCGGGCTGTTGGAGTTGCACCACGTCTCGCAGCAGCGTTTGCACGCCGATGCTCTGCCGCCGGAGCGGAATCACCCCGCGCTCAAAACGGCTCACGTCCAGCAGGTCTTCGACCAACCGTATCATGCGATCCGTGACTCGTTCCAGCATCTCAAGGTGATCGTCGAAGCGCTCTGGCTGCCTGCGGAGCAGATAGAGACGTGTCTTCAGGCTGGTGAGCGGCGTGCGTAGCTCGTGCGATGCGTTGGCGATGAAGCGGGCCTTTTGGGCCTGTAGTTCTTTCTCTTTGGTGATGTCGCGGACAATGGTGATCGTGCCCGGCGTTACGCTGCCCGGTTCGGCAACCGGCGCAGCCACAAGGGCCGCCGTAAAGTCGCTGCCATCCTTGCGCCGGAAGCGGACTTCGCCGCGCCAGGTGTCGCCCGGTTCCCCAAACCCGCGCAAAAACAATTCGGTTTCTTCGGGCGAGGCCAGGTCGCTTTGGAGAAGCGTGGTCGGCTGGTCCACCAGTTCTGTGACCCGATAGCCCGTGAGTTGGGCAAGCGCCTGATTAGCATACCGGATGTATTGTGCCGTGCTGTAGATGACGCCTTCGCCCATGTCGTCCAGGATTGTGCGCAGCAAAGTGCGTTCTTGCTGCAACTCCGCTGTGCGCGCCAGGACGCGCTGTTCCAGGTCGGCGTTCAGCCGCCGCAATTGCTCCTCGGCACGGCGTCGCTCGGCCAATTCCTGCTGCGCGGCCTGGTACAACTGCACGTTATCCAGCGCAATCGAGGCCAGTTCAGCGAAGCGACTGGCGATCTCGATGTCGTCTTCGCTGAACAAACGCCCGGCCTCCGTGTGGGAAAGCCCCAGCGCGCCGATTACCCGGTTGCCCGATTTGAGCGGTACGGCCATTGTGGCGTGATAACCGTCAAAGGCCGGATCGGGCAGGCGGCCCGACCAGGCAGCGTAGTCATCAACGGCGAAAGGTTGACCCGTTGCCCAGACACGCCCGGAAATGCCCTCGCCTTTCTTGATGTGATAGTCGAACCCGGTGAATGAGCCGGTAAGAACCTGGGCGAGCATCTCCTCTTCACCGGGAACGATCAGATCGACAAACCCGTGTGGCGCGCCGATCAGGGCCGTCACCCGCGTGACAATGGCGTCCAGCACGTCCGCCGAGTCCAGGCGGTTCATAAGAGCCAGCGTCATCTCATTCATCGCCCGAAGGTATTCATTCTGGCGAAGCAGCTTGACCTCAACTCGCGTTCGTTCAATCAATTCGCGCTGCGCGGCGGTATAAAGTTGCGCGTTGTCCAGCGCAATGGCGGCCAGTTCAGCAAAGCGGCTCAGAATCTCGATCTCGTCGCTGCCAAAGGTGCGCTCCGGGTCATAGTGTGAGAGCGCGAGCACGCCCACCACCTGATCGTTGAACTTGAACGGAACAGCGATGGCGGCACTGACCGAAGCGAAGTCGTCGAACGGAGTACGATTCGGCCAGGAGCCGTAATCATTGACGGCTGCCGCTTGACCGGTCTGCAAAGCTTTTCCGACCACGCCGGATTTGTCATCCGGCCCAAAGTAGTACCCTGCATACTTCTGGTAAAGCCCGGTGCTGATCTTGAGAGTCATGCCCGGTTTGCCCGGTTCTGCGAGGTATATGCAGCCGTGCGACGTACCGACCAGCGCTTCGGCTCGCGCCAGAATGTCTTCCAGCAAATCCGTGATGTCAAGGTGGTTGATGAGCGCCAGGGTCGTTTCGTTTAGCGCTTTCAAATACTCGTTCTGTTGAAGCAGTTTCTTTTCTGCGCGCTTGCGCTCTGCGAGTTCGTTTTGGGCGGCGGCGTACAGGCGGGCATTGTCCAGCGCGATGGAGGCCAGTTCGGCGAAGCGCTCCAGCAGCGCAACTTCTGCTTCGCCAAAGGTGCGCCCCTCTTCAAAACGCGTGAGGCCAAGCACGCCCACGACCTGATCGCCTGATTTAAGCGGTATGCCGACCAGGGCGCGCAGCGAATCAAGTTCGCTGTCCGGCAAACGCCCTGCCCAGGTGGAATAGTCGTTGATGGCTAAAGATTGGCCCGCCTGCCAGACCATGCCCGCGAAGCCCTCCCCGCGTTTCATACGGTAGCCAATGTCGCGTTTGTGATAGCCCACAGCGACACGCATGACCATTTCATCGGTCTCCGGCTCCAGCAAGTAGATGAAGCCGTGCAGAGCATCGATAAGTGGGCCGGCACGGGTGACAATCGTTTCCAGCAGGTCCGGCAGTTCCAGGCGATTCATGAGGGCCAGCGTCGTGTCGTTCAGCGCCGCCAGGTACTGGTTCTGGCGCAACAACTGTGCCTCTGCGCGCTTGCGTTCGGCCAGTTCATTCTGGGCGGAACTGTACAGGCGGGCATTGTCCAGCGCCACAGATGCCAACTCGGCGAAGCGGCTGAGGAGCCTGATGTCTTCTTCGGAGAAAGGCTGTCTCTCCTCCCCGACGCGCGCCAGCAGGAGCACGCCGACCATCTGATCTTCAGAACGGAGCGGCACAGCGACCAGTGGATGAATCTGGTCGAAAACAGCATCGGTCAGGCGATCCGGCCAGGTGGCGTAGTCACTGACTGATTCGGCCTGACCCGACCGCCAGACGCGACCTGCCAGGCCATCGCCAGAGTTGGCTCGATAGCCGATCAGGTTTTTGAATAAGCCGATACCGACCCCAATCTCGATGATGGGTGTGCCGGGTTCGGCCAGATAAATGCAGCCGTGTGCCGTGCCTATCAGTTCCGCAGAGCGGGTCAGAATTGCTTCCAGCAGGTCGGAGACGTTCAGCCGGTTAATGAGGGCCAGCGTTGTTTCATTGAGGGCATTCAGGTAAGCATTTTGCTGCTGCAAGGTCTGTTGAACCTGCTTGCGCTCTGTGATGTCGATGCTGGAACCGATATACCCATCGAATCGGCCATCGGGGGTAAAGCGAGGCACGCCGCTGTCCACGACCCAACGGTATTCGCCGTCGAAGCGGCGCATTCGATACTCTGCGACGAATGGTTCGCGGGCCTGCAAGGTACGGGCATAGATTTCAAGCACCCCCGGCAGGTCGTCAGGGTGAATAGCCTGTTTCCAGTTGTCTCCCAAGGACTGCTCGAAGGTGAGGCCCGTAAAATCGAGCCAGGGTTTATTGACGAACACGGACTGACCGTTCGTATCACCCATCCAGATCATGACCGGGGCAGTGTCGGCCATGAGGCGGAAACGTTTTTCGCTTTCGCGCAGTATCTGTTCGGCCTTTTGCTGTTCGGTAATGTCACGGTTCACGCTGACAAAGCCGATCATCTCACCCGCTGTGTTGCGCAGGTGAGAGATCGTCAGCGCGACCACACGGTAAATGCCGGCCTTTGTCCGCGACCGGACGGTTCCGCTCCATGAACCCGTCTGCTTTACAATCTGCTTGATTTCCGGTAGGGTGTGAGGGGAGAAGTCGGACTGTAGAAGGACATTGAGCTGCTGTCCCATCACTTCGGCGGCGGAATAACCATACAGGCGTTCGGCGCCCGCATTCCAGTACAAAACCCGCGAATCGAGATCGACAGCCAGTACAGCCTCACTGACCGAGGCCAGGAGCGCTGCCTGGAGGTTGGTGGCTTCGTAGACCTTGTAAACGTCATTCATGGGCTGGGCGTTGACCACCACCCCCGTTACGGAGCCACATCCGTTACGAATCGGCCAGTAGTAGCCCCGCCACCAGGCCAGGTCTTTGTCTGGCCCTATCGTTGAAACCAGTGGTTCCTGGTGAGTTCCACCCGCCAGGGCAATCCGAACCGGGCCAAGTACCGGATCAATGAGGTCTGGCGGGAAAACCTCCTGCGGGCGCTTGCCGACCACCGCCTGGTAGGGTGTGCCAACGCTGCGGCTCATCGTCTCGTTCCAGTAGCGGTAGTGCCCCTTGCGATCCAGCACAATATAGGTCGCGGGGGCTTTATCCAGCAAGTTGCGGAGAATGAAAGTCGGCACTGCCCCACGTCGGAGCCAGAGTATGCATAGCAAATAGCCCGCAGCTGTACCCGCTAGAAATGTGACAATCAGAATGACGATTGGGTACTCCATGAATGCCTCGCCACGGGTGTATCAATGAGGATGCGATAAGGGACGCAGCAACAGGCTGAAATACTAATTGGATTTGACCGGTTTCCGGGCGAAACTAAGCATGGCTGGACATCCTTACCACCTTCAACCCCACGGTCAGTATAGCATACTGCGGCCTGAGGCCGTTGATGGGATTCGTCACAAATGGTTGACTTTCAGAGGGATGCTGGTGGAAACCCCGGTCAAAACCTTCCACTGAAGTACGCGCGGTACGGGAAGCGCCGATGTGCCGTCCAATTCACGCCAGATTTGGGTACTATACTAGGAACAGTCCGGTTTTTCGCTGGTATTTGGAAAGGTAGCAGTGCGCCGAAATTTCCTTGCGCTGGTTGCCCTTGCCCTGGCTGCCTTAGCCTGCAACCTTGCGCCGGGCATTCCGGTCACGCCCACCATCGTACCGACGCTGCCGCCATCGCCCACGCCGACGGCTACCGCCATCGCGCTGCTGCCTTCGCTGACGCCTTCCGATACGTTCACGCCCAGCCCAACCCACACGCCGACGCCATCCGAGACGCCGACGGAGACGTCTGTGCCGAGCGATACGCCAGAGAATTCGCCCACGCCAACCCTGACGCAAACGCCTACCTCCACGCCCACCACGACGCCGACTCTCACGGGAACGCCCACAGCCACACTCACCACAACCCTGACTCCATCCGGCACGGCCACGTTCACCGCGGCCCCGCCGCCATCGCCCACCGGGACTGCAACGCTCACAGCGACGGCACTGCCCACCGCTACGGCACAACCGACGGCTACTCTGACCATGACCTTCACCGAGACGCCGAGGCCGTCCGATACGCTGGTTCCAAGCCAGACCTTCACCCCAACCGCGCCGCCGTTGGATTTGGGCATTCTCCCCACGCCGACGGCAGCCGCAACTCTGGTTCCACAGCCGCCCGCTGCGACGCTCGTGCCCACCCAGGCCGTAGCGCCGACGATCATTTTCGCCAGCCCTGCGCCCCCGACGCTGCTAGTCCAGTCAAATACTGCCGTGCCGCTGGCGCTGCTGACGGCCACTCCGCTGGTGATCGCGGCCATCCCGACGGTGGCTTCGGGCGGGGTCGATCTGCGCTACGTGCGCAACGTCGATATCAGCAGTAAGGGTGTGCGGGCGGAAATCGACCTGATCACGGGGCGGCTGACTATTGGTGGGCTGCCCTTCAATGCGCACATCGCCTGGGCCAATTCGCGCATCACCCAGGTACGCTGGTCGCCGGATGGCCGGTGGTTGGCTTTCGTGGCCGAGAACCCTTCACCTTCCCGCCCGCTCGACCAGATCGATGACGGCCTGTATGTGCTGGACACGACGACGAATACGGCTTATTTCGTTTATCGGCAGATATACGACAATCCGTCTGATAACCCGCAGGTACGGCTGATCGACGACATCATCTGGGCGCCTGATAACGACGCGATTCTGGTGACTCTGCGCCGTCATCAGGGCAAGGCAGCGGTGCTGGTCGGCGTGGGTGGGGCGGTGCAAAGCCCTTCGCAGTATGCCAACCAATCGGCGACGTTCCCGCTGCTCGACTTCGCGGGTGGCGCGGCGCTGCCCGATAACCAGGGCTTCGTCGTCAATCCTGTTGCGCCGGGGCAAACTGCGCGGTTGGTGATCTGGTATCGGGACGGGCGCAGTGAGGTCGTGGCCGACGGAGCGGCATTGAAGCTCTGGATGCAGAACGGAACCCGCCTGCCCGATGGTCGTTATGCCTTCCTCGGACGGCGTTCACCAACAGGTCGATTCGAGGATAGCACCGGGCCGTTCCAGTTATACGTGATGGCTCCGGGTGGGCCGCCCTCTCCGGCTTCGAGCTTCATCCCCGGGACCTTGCTCTTTGCCGATTGGGACTTGAACAAGGGCACACTGGCCGTGCGTGTGCAGGTCGGCCAGGACTTCAGGACGATTGTCTTGCACCCATGAAGTTGTTGACCTCACCGGGTTCTCTCCCTCTCTGCACGGCAGAGAGGGGAAAACCGAAGGTGACGCCAGTGCTAACGCATCACCGCGCCAAGCGTGTCACAGGCCGGGCATCTGCCGCCGGGCCGGATCATGGCGTAACCTGCCTGCGGGTCTTCGCCGAAGAGGGTAAAGTCCACGTTGAAAATGATCATCAGGCGCACGCGGCCTGAAGCAGACGCCTTCACAGCAGCCTGTGCCAGCCACGCCGCCTGCTGCGCGACGGTGGTGTTCTGTGCCCAGGCAAAGCCGCCCGGCAGTGTGCCATAACCCTCCGGCGTCAGATAGCCTAGTTCGGTGATGCACGCCGACTTGCCGCCAAAAGGCCCGATAGCGCGGTTCAGCATGGAGGAGAAGAAGCGGGTCGGGTAGCTGCCTCGCGGGTCGCCGGAATTGGCGTTGGGGCTGACGATGCCCTCGTTGTAGTGTACACCCACGCAGTCCAGGTAGCTGCCCGCGCCCGCCGCCGCCATGCCCGCGTAATAGCGATCATCGTTCCAGACGCGGCTCGTCCCAAACGCGCCCTCCGCGCCCGTTGGGGCCAGCGCGCCGCTGATGACAATCGTGCTGGGATTGGCGCGCTTGATGGCATTGTACGACCTGGCGAGCAGACTGACGTACAGCGCCGGGTTGATCGAGCCGGTCCGCCACTCGCGGTCAATGTTCATCTCGTTCCAGACTTCGATAGCGTCTGCACCCTGGGCCGCCAGGCTGCCAACGTAGGCAGCGTAACCACTCTGGTAGCCATCCTCCACCACGGCGTTGCGATCCCCGACGACGGACAGCAGAATCTTGAAGCCTGCGCCATGCGCCTGGTTGATCAGCCCGACAGCGCCGCCGTCGCCGTTCTGTGCCTGCCGCTTGACCCATTTCATCCCGGCCCGCTGCATGGCGGCGATAGTATTGCCGTTCAAGTCCTGCACCTGGCCGCCCAGCTCAAACCGCCCGCTCACCTTGCCCGAAACCGCCGGCGGCGCCAGCGGAGCCTGTGTCGGAGAGGTCTGAGACGAGGCGGACTGCCCGCCCGGATTGCCGCCCGATGTGGGCGCGGAAGCGTCGAGGATAGGCAATCTTGCGATTGACAGTGTCCTTCGGATCGCCAGGTAGGGCCGGGCCACCCATCCGACGGCTCCATCGTCCGCTGTGCCATGTACCCAGGTCGCGGCCCGGTTGCGCCCGTCGAGCGTCAACGCGGTGCCACGTGGCAGGGTGGCGACAAGGCTGGCCGTTCTGGCCGGGCCGGAACGCATACTCAGCAGGCCGACGGCTACACGCGCATCGGGAACACTCTGCGCCTGGCCGCTTAATCCCGGTAGCAGGGCCAGCACTAAACCACAAACGAGAATCATTAGCCGCTTTGCAAACATCACTTTCAAATCCTCCTTCGCCGTTGCGGATCGGGACGTGCCATGCAAGTTATCCTGTTCAATCTCCTGGTGCACCGAGACGATAGTGACCTGAGCAAGTATAGCCTTAGCGCGCCCGGCGTGCATGAACGGTTGCCCTACGCTCGGCTTTCGAGCTACACTTCGCCGCCGGGAAGGTGATAGTGGATTTCTACGACACGATTGCGCGCTATTACGATGCCGAGAACGAGGACATGACGGATGACCTCGAACTCTACAGCCGTTTTGCTGAACAAACCGGCGGCCCCATCCTGGATGTTGGCTGCGGCACGGGGCGCGTCATGCTGCACCTGGCATCGGAGGGCTATCCGGTGGCGGGCATCGACACCTCGAAGGCCATGCTGGAGCGTGCCCGACGCAAGCTAAAGAACCGGGTCGATCTGCACGATCTGGTTACGTTTTACGAGGGGGATGCGCTCAGTTACGCGCTGCCTGGCAAATACCCGCTGATTCTGATCCCATATAACGGGCTGATGCACTTTCGCTCCCCTGGAGAACAGCAAACACTGCTGTGCCACCTCGCCAGCGCTTTGGCTGACGATGGCTTATTGATCGTCGATCTACCCAACGCGGGCGAAGCCTTTGCCACCCTGGATGACGGAGCGGTGACGCTTGAACGGAGTTTTATCGAGCCGGAAAGCGGCCATTTCGTCATGCAGCAGTCGGTCAGCACGCTCAACCGCACCGAGCAGTTGCAGTATGTGACCTGGATTTACGACGAGATCGGCGCGAACAACGTGGTGCAGCGCACCGTCGCGCCGATCACACTCCGCTACGTTTTCCCGGCGGAACTGGATTTGCTGCTGCAAGTAACCGGATGGCAGCGGGTGCAGCGCTTCGGAGCTTATGACCGCAGCCCGTTCGAGGAAGGCTGCCCGCGCCTGATCGTCGTGGCACGCAGGCGAGCGGAGCAGAACCCTTGATCCGCTTGCGCGTAAACGGACACCGGATTGCCATCCTTTTGTTGGCACTTTTCCTGTTCGGCTGCGATACGGAAACGCCGATCCCGCTCACGCCAACTTTCCCCATTCTTGCGGCGAGCCAGACGGTGGCCCCGGCTGTCCCGACCTTGCCGCCCACGTCCGAGAGCATAAACGTCGGGGAGCGCAACTTCACGCCCGGCGCGCCCGCCGTCAGCATCGATAACCCGGCAGTGACCGTGACGCCGACGCCTGCTCCCACGCAGCCGTCATTTCCGATGCAGTTTGTGGCCGACGATGGCTTGTCCATTGCGGGCATTTATTATGCCGCGCCAGCGCGACCTGCCCCAACGGTGCTGCTTTTGCACATGGCGGGCAGCAACAAGGGTGCATGGGGCCTGTTTGGCCCGCAGTTACAGGCTGCCGGGCACAACGTCCTGGCGATTGATCTGCGCGGCTCCGGCGATACGGGCGGCAAGCCGGACTGGTCGAAAGCGCCGCAGGACATCAGTGGCGTGCTGGTGCAGTTGGCGGCGCTGCCGGGCGTCGATGCACAGCGGATCAGCATTATTGGCGCGGATATCGGGGCGAATCTGGCGGTGGGCGCGTGTGCGGACTCGCCGGCCTGCAAAGCGGTGGTCATGCTCAGTCCAACATTGGATAATCAGGCAATCAACCCCGCCGACGCTCTGGCACGCTACGGCAATCGCCCGCTGCTGATCGTTGCCAGCCGGGGCGACAGGGCCAGCGCCGACGCAAGCGCCGTACTGGATAAGCTCTCCAAAGGCGACCACAGGTTGATCATGCAGGAAGGCGGCGAGCACGGTACGGCATTGCTGGACGCACATCCCGACCTGGCCGGGGCCATCGTGCAGTGGTTGGCAGCGCACGGCGCGTGAGCGCCGCGCAGCAGCCCGTATGGATCTCAACACTGATCGTTCCGCGTTCAAGTCGTCTGGACGCACCTGCCGAATGTGCTCTTAAGTTTGAACTACACTCTCCTACGGAACATTGTTCACGACCTGCACCGCGTTGCTGGTGGTCTGCACGGTGGCGACGTTATCGACCACCATCCACAACGGCGGAGCGGGCAGCGGCGCAACGCTCTGCGGATCGATGAACACGCCGAGCGTATAGTTGGCGATCTCGTTGTGGCGCACGATGATACGCTTGCCCATCGTGCCTTGCACGAACACGCCCGTCATGAACAAATGCTGCGTGGATTCCAGTGTTTCGTGCTTCAGCCAGTTGTTCTCAATGACCAGGCTATCACAGTTACCCACATAGATACCATAGGCTTCGCGGTTCACCGCCGGGGTAATGCGCGAGTAGACCGTGTTGCCGTGAATATTTACAACGGTTGACTTCAACCGCTCGTTCTCGGCCTGTCCCCGACGGCTCTGCCCGATGTGAATGCCCTGCAAGGCTTCGATGATGGTATTGTTGACCAGGCGCACCTCTTCGGCCTCCTCGCCGCCAATGATAATGCCCTGATAGAGCGCAGGCAGGTCTTGAGCGACCATACGCTCAAAGTAGGGCACAAAAGTCGAGATGATACCGGGTTGCATGAGGACGTTATCGACAGCGTCCTCAAGGTATGCTTCCGCCGAACGCAAGTCGCGCACTTTTTCGGGCGAGAACAATTGCAGCAGTTGTGGGAAGAACTTCAACTCGCGCAGACGCGGATCGGTGCGGAAGTTCACCACGACCTGCCCGACCTGCAACGACTCCCGATCATTGCCTGTTGCGCGCCCCTCCTGTACGTCCGCGAGGATGGTACGGCGCACTTCGGCGCGCAGGGCCAGGTTTTCGCGCAGCCCCTCGGCGATGCGCTGCCCGGCGCGGCGGCCATCGATACACTGGATGACATCGTTTTCAAAGTGAACGCGCGCTCCGTTGATGATCAAGGCTCCGATCTGGCTGCTGCCAACGTCGAAGCGGCTGTTCTGAACATCCACCGTGCCGCGAACGGCGTGCAGGTCGGCGATCTTACTATCATTCGCCACGCGCAGGCAGGCTGCCGAGCGCACCACGTCCGCTGCGCAGCGCAGCGCTACCGTGTCCAGCGCAGCGGAGACGCAATTCTCGAAGGTCAGCGTGCCCTGCAAGCTGCCGATCTGCCCACCCGCCCCGGCAGCCCCGGTCACCGCGGACAGGTCGCGGACAATGACGTTGCCGCAGTTGCGAAAAATGAGGGCCGACTCGGCCTTCTGCGCCAGGATGCGCGTGCCGAACCCGGCTCCGCTGAGTTTGAGGTGGCGTTTGCCCTCCACGATGACAGGCGCGTCCAGCGGGTAATCGCCGACCCCAAAGCAGATTTCGGCGTCGCCGCCCGAAGGAATCTGATTAAAGACATCCTGCCAGCCCGCGCCCGGCGCGACGCTCAACGTGCACGTGCCGCCACCGCCGCTGCGCGCACACAGCGCATCGATGGCCTCCTGGACGGTGGTCACGTCCGGCAGGTTGCAGGCGGCGTTGTCGAAACTAACGTCGCTGGCCGTAATGGCGGTGAGCGGCGGAAACAGGTCGCGGCAGTCCACCAGCACCTGTAGGCGTTCCTCGCCGCCGACCACGCCCAGGGCAACCATCCCCAACCGGGCATAGTGATGCTGCACCCCAGCAGGCGGCTGCACCCCGGCAGGGAAGTCTGTCGTGCCAGTGATCGCGCGCGCTGCAAAGTGCCAGTAGTCACCGGACTGGTATGTGCCGTCCGCGAACTGCACCTGAAGCCCGCCTTCGAGCGCGATGGGTGCGTTTGTGGTGTTCATCGCCACGCCGCTGTCCGTCGCGCTTCCCCCCGTCTGATCCCATTTTCGCAGTATCGGGTGGCGATCCAGGTTGACCGTCAGGCTCCGATCCAGGGTGATGCGGTTGAGGTTGGCATCTGCGTTGGTGACCTGCGCCAGCACGCCCGGTGTTCCGTTCAGCACGTGGCCGTCGTCAATGTACTCCACCCAATCGTTATTGAAGATGCCGAGATAGTCGTCGCGCTGGACGGCATTGACATCAAACACCGTGCCGGAGGCCGAGCCGCTGGTCGCGTTGCCCACCGCCTCGATCCGCGCGGCGACGGAACCGCCATCGCGTGACCAGACGAACGTCGCGCCGTTGCGCCCGCCACCCGCCGGAACCTCGTGCACTTTGATGAGGTAGAACTGGTTTTCGCCGCGTGTGTAACCGCCGCCGGGCGGCACGTCGCAGGGATCGGCGGCAGTGCCGCCCGGCACGGTGGTCACTTCCAGGCCACCGGTGGGCTGCGCGGTGACGGCGTCCCATTCGTCGTACTGGCCGTCGCAGCGGATACCCACCTGGGCCGCCGTGCGCGCCAACTGGCGCTGCACACTATCGCGTTGGCGGATCAGGTTATCGCGGGTGGTCGGGTTCGTTGCCGCCGCGATCTGCGCGTTGAGGTCCTCGACCTGCGAGGCCAGCCCGCTCAGGGTGGCAAGCGCCCCGCCGGGCACATTCAGCGCAGGCAGCGGCAGCAGCTTCACCTGCCAGACCGTTTGCAGGCGTGTGGTCGTATCCACGCCGTTCAGGGCCACGTCGCGCATGTCGTCGCGGTCAAGGTAGGTCAGGTGGCGCTTGAAGACGTCCAGGTACACCAGGCCAACGCTCGCGTTCCCCAGGGATAGCGCTGGCGCATCCGGCAAGTCCGGTTGGGCCGGGTAGGTGACGGCGGCGTCGTTTTCACACAGGATGCCATCCACATACATGTGCCCGGCGCCGATGACCAGTTCGCCCGCGCCATCCACAGAGAGTTCAAAGCCGGGATTGACCTTCGGCGCGCCGGACGGCCCGATCACATCGACGGCTTCGGTCTCCACACGGTAATTTTCTATGTCCTGGGCCTCGTTGCTGTCGGCAGAGTCACGCGGGCGTCCTTGCTGCTCGTAGACACCGATATAGTGCTTTCTCGGATTAAACGTTACGCGGCTGAAATCGCCATTCATAGATGCCCTCCGTGACCTGGTTGTCGCGTGTCAACTGGCGTAAAAAACGCCCGCTTCCATGCCGAAGCGCAAAAACTCGTCCAGGCGCGTCCACAGATCGGACTCGCGCTGTGGCTGGTACAGATCGTGGAACACGCCGATCTCGCTCTCGTCGTCCGCACCACGCCGTATCGACTCGGCGCAGGCGCGGCTCAGTTGGCAGTAGCCCGGCGTGCCGAAGCGCGTCGAGGTGAAGCGCGCTGCCTCCGTCACACACCGATAGCGTTTCGGCGTGCGAGAGCGAGGCGGTACGACGCTGAAACGCACGCAGCCCTGCTGTGTCCGTTCAGATCGCACGGGCAGCGCCGCGTCACCGGATGGCACACGCGCCGCGAATATCACGTTCGAGGCCCGTTCGATCTGCTGCGTGTGGACTCGCCCGAAAGCGGTGCTGTTCTCGATCCGCAGCGTGCCGCCTGGCAGGGTCGCGCCCGAACCGTCGTTCCCGGCGCTGAACGCCACGCGCTCCTCGTCGGTGGCGTCGATGATCGAATGGGTGATCACGACGGTACAGCCATTGCTGGCGAGGATCGGGCCGACGATACACCGATCCAGCGTCACCGTGACGTTGTCGGACTCGACGATCAGGCTCGGCGCGTCGGGCTGCTCCGGATCGTTCTGGCGGGTGCGGGCGATGCCTGGCACGAGCGTGCAGTGACGGAGCGTGACGGTTTCCGGCGACCCGGTGATGCGCACCGCGCCGCCGGCGATAACCAGCCCATTCAACACAATGTGCGTGTTGCTGTCGGCATCAATCACCAGATCGCCGCCTGTCACCTGAATAACCGGGCGCGCGCCGTTCACCGCCCGCACCTCCACGCGCTGCCCGGCATTGACCGCCAGATTGGGCGTGGTGCTGGCGAGGGTATAGGTGCGGCTGTCCGCGAACTCGACGATGCCGCCGCCCGCCACTGCGTCCAGCGCAAGCTGCACGTCCGGAGCCGTCGCGCTGATCGTTTCCGAGGCCGTCCCGGCGATGTCCGCGCCGCGTTCGTATTCGCCGCCGCCAAGCGCGTCGCTGAAACCGTAGCGGAAATTGACGATAACGCTGCCTTCCGCCGGGGCAGGATCGTTCGTGGGCAGGGCGATCCGGCCCAGAACGGGGTCAATGCCGTACTTGTCGGTTTGCGTATGCGCCCAGTTGCCCGATCCATCGTTCAGATCGCTCAGGTTGCACACCACCACGTCGCTTTCGGGCACGTCCACTCCGTTCACCGAAAGCAGCATGGCCGCATTGGCACCGTAGTAGGTAGCGGCGGTGTTCATAGCCTGTTTCATGGCGACGCGGCTGATCGGCAGCGGCACGTTCTCCGGCCTGGCAAACTGCGTGATCTCCGTCTCCGTCCTGGGATCGTTGTACAGGGCCGTGTCGATGCCGAGCGGGTTGAAGGTGTAGCGGAAGTCGTCCACCCGGGCCGCCGTCGCACCGCGCAGCCGGTAGGATTGGATGCGAAACAGGAACAGGCCGATATTCGGAATGTTGTACCTGCCCCGCCCGCTGGCGATGCGCCGCACTTCGAGGGTGCGGGTCGAACTGTCGAAAGCGGTATTCAGGCGTTCCAGGGCCAGTTCGTCGCGCACGTCGATGGTCGCGCGGTTTTCCAGACGGACGTGATTCTGCACGTACTGTGTCACCAGCAGCCGGGTGAAGAATTCCACCGCCACCGCCGGGTAGCCGGTGACGACGCGCGCCGTCTGTTCCAGCGCGGCCAGCGTGCCCTTGCGCCGCCGCAGCCCAAGCGTCTCGGCGACTTCGGCCCGTCCACCCGCCGCGCCGGGGGCTTTGCCATGCAGTGGGCGCGCGCCGATCAGGTCGCCGATGTAGGGCACAACCCATTGGGCGCAGGTTTCGATGAACAGATCGTCGTATGCCTGTTCGAGGCCCTCCTGCACCACTGCCGTCTGCTCGGCGACGACGGCCACCAGTTCGCGCAGCGGAAAGCCGACCTCGGCGTCTCGCAGGCGATACACGGCGGGCAACCGATCATAAATCTGTTGGGCGAGTTCTTCGGCGTTTGTGTTCATCTTTCTATCGCCACCTTACACCACTACCGTTGCAATCTGAAGCGGGCGCGGATCGAGCGTGAGTAGTTCTGCGGCCTGTGCGGTGAAGCGGCTCGTTCCGGGCACGGGTTGCGCGGCGGGCAGTGAACTTTCCAGCGTCTTGGTCGTCGTCTGGCTGAACGGGTTGCTCCTGAACAGGTAATTCAGATCGACGTACACCACGCCCGCCACGTTCTGCATGGTCGCAATGACCTCTACGGCTGTCACCGACTGCCCAAAACGCCGCGCGCTGAAACTGAACCTTTCACGCAGGGCATTCTGTACTGCCTCGGATACCTCCTCCGGCAGGTAAGCCCGATCAACCCCTATCGTCGCTTCGACCTGGAAGAACGCCGGGCGGTACGGCTTGATAACGACGTTGACGAACGGGTCACCGCTGGCTTTGATGGCGGCGTCGAGGTTGGCGAATTCGGCGCTGGACTCGCTGACCTCCCCCGATTCGCCCGCCACCGTCAGGAACACGCCGCGCTGCGCGGCATCGGCGGTGGGCGTCGCCAGGGCCTTCGAGAACCCGGCGAAGGCGCGGGCGAAGTTCTCGTAGTCCCTCAGCGAAACCAGCCGATCCAGCGTCAGGACGGTCAGCGGCGAATTGTCGCGCAAATCCTCGATGGATTCAGGGTCTTCCGCGCCGCTGGCGGCCAGCGGGTTCGTTACGCTCCGCACGCCGAGTGGGCGCACGGTGAGCAGGCTGAGTTGATTGGGCTTGACCAGGCCCGGACGCCCGATGCCAATGCGGTACTTCGCCGTGACGTTCTCCTGGCCGGTGGGCAGCGGCGCATTGAACTGCACTCTGGTCTTGCCGTCATCCTCGTGGCGCACCACGTACACGCGCTCTTCGATGGAATAGCCGTAGAGCGTGGGGACTTCCCGCCACAGCACATCGTTCACCCGCACTTCGAGCGTGGACTGCGCGCCCGTCGGCGTCTGCGCGCTGACGTAGGTGAGCGGCTGCTGGCGAAGCGTGAAGGTCTGGTAGCGCTGCGTGCCGTTGCCGCCACCCAGGACTTCGCTCTTGGTTTCGCCGTGCGTGGCCGCGACCACGTTGGCGTTGACGGTCACGGTAGCCGGGTCGTAGGTGTTGGTAAGCGGCAGCGTGAACTTCAGCACCGTGAACAGCCGTCCGGCTTCGAGCGTGCCGTCGATCAGCACATCGGCCAGTTGGCGCACTTCGTGATCGACCACGCCGTACAGGTCGGTGCGCGTCCCGGTCAGGATCACCGTCTGCCCTTTCACCAGTCCGGGATAGTATTTATCGAGCGTGACCGTATCGCCTGCCACGTCCGTCGTGATCGGTACAGCGGCCAGCGGCAATTGCTCGCTCTGCCCCAGGGCTGTCGTGTCGCGCATCCGGTAATTGTTGAAGCCGTCATTCTTGTCCAGTGTCAGGCGACTTGCCTTGACGGACAGCGTAAAGTCGTTGCGGGTCAGTTCCTGGTTCTTCAGCACGCGGAAGGCACGCGCCGCTTCCGATGGGCTTTCCAGCACCACCCAACTGCTCTCCGTCATGGCCGGATACGTATTGTCGAGGTCGATGGCGTTGGCACTGCTGCCGGGGTTGGGGGCGTCGGACAGGTCGAGGTTGTCCCAATCGTCGGGGTACTGCCAGTTCGATTTATTGATGTTACTGTTCGCCAGCACACTGCCGATGATCTGTTGTGTCTGCCCGTTGACCACCTGCGGCAGCGTAGCCCACTTCGGCGCATTGTGCCCGAAGATGGCTGCCCGCTGGCGCAGGGCGTAAACGCCCGTTTCGGCGGGCGGCGCAGGCGGCGGGGTATTGGCCGCTGTAGTGAACGCCGACGACGACCAGCCAAAGATGTGGCCGATGGCGACGGTATCGCTGCTGCTGTAGACGTTACCGGTGAACACGTCGCCGAACACGCTGTCCGTCAGGTAGGGCGCGGCGGCAAAGCCGTACTCGATCCCGATCAGCCCGCCCAGGAACGACGACGGTTGGGGCGCATCGGCCAGTTCGAGCGTGGTCTCGCCCGCTGCCGCGTTCTGCACAACGCGGCGCACGCGCTTCACCTCGGTTTCCGTGTCGGAGACCACGATCAGCACACTGTCGCCGCGCCGGATGCCGCTCTCGATGCCGCTGATCACCGCTTGCGTCATGCTGGTGGAAACGACTTGCGGCGCGCGTGTCCGCACTTTCATCAAGTTCCAGGCCGAACGCGCCTCGATGGTCGCGCCCGTCTCGAAGGTCTGCGGCAGTTCGTCCTTGCCGGGAATGCTCATCACGCGCGTGCCCGCCTCGATGGTGGTCAGTTCGGGCGTGCCGGGCGTGTCGTCGATGATGAAGGCCAGGTACGTATTGGCGGCTACGCCGGGGCGGGGTTCGTAGCCGATCAGCCGGGCAAGCTGCACCAGCGACACCCGCTCCCTGGCGGTGCGCACGTACCACTCGTTGGCATAGCGCTCGGTGTAGAAGGTCAAGCCATCGTCCACGACGGCGCAGGCGTCCAGGTAGGCGATGCTCAGGTCATCCCGGTCACGGGTCTTCAAGCTGCGCAGCGCCGGATACTTCGCGTTTGACAGGCGGGCCAGCATCGACTCCAGGAAACGGGCGTGGGTTCCGACCCGATAGGCGATGCGATCCAGCCCGGCGCGGTTATTCACGCGCACCGGAGTCTCCGCCGAGACGCCGTCGCAGCCGTCGCAGTCGTTCAGCCCACGCAGCGTAGGGTCAAGGGTGTTGGGCATCTACTTGCCTCCCTTCATGATCAGGCGGAATACCCCGCGCTTGGGGAAGTTCGGGTCGTTTTCTAACTGCGCGATCTGAAGCCGCCCGAATTCGAGGCTGCCGCTGCTCAATCCGCTTGTGCCGGGTTGATCCTGCACCTGGAAGGTCGTCACTTCGACGGACTGCACGCCGGGCACGGTGCTTGCGGCGGCGTACAGACGGCTCAGGTAGACAGGCTGGCCGAAGGTGAAGTTGTCCGGGTGGAAGACGCCTTTGGTTCCGTCCGGCAGCGTGCGTGTGCTGAACACCATAAGCAGCGCCTCGCGCACGGCAGAGCGGAAGTAGTCCGGCTCGACGCACACTTCCATCTCAATTTCGAGCGGCACGTACTGTGGCCCGTCGATCTCCAAGTCGTAGCCCATCATGCGGTAGCCGTCCATATAGGCCCGGAACTCGTCCTCGAATTCCTGGGTCACTGCCAGCCCGCCAAACCGATCCACCGTCAGGAACACGGTATACCAGCAGCCCGTCCAGCGGATCGTGGCCGCCGCGCGCTGTACGCCGGGGAAACGGAGCGCGCGCGCTTCGTAATCCGCCGGGGTAACGGCCCGCTCCTGCGTGCGGAAAGCCTGCGGCGCGTTCTGCCGCACCGTTTCAATGTCTTCCGGGGGTGTTCCGCCCATGCTTGGCAGCGGATTGCGCACGGCGATGATAGCGGTTTCGTTAGTGATGACGTGCGCCAGCACATCCGCGCCAATGTTGGCAACGCTGAAATCGCCCAGGCGGTAGCGCGCCCAGAACGACTCGCCGGGGTTGGGCCGCTTGCCGTTTTCGTCGTCCCCGAAGCGAACGTAGGCGCTGCCGTCGTTGTCCACTTCCAGCACAAATTCCTCTTTGTCGGGCGTGCTGTTCAACAGATCGCGCTGCGGCTCCCACAGCGCGCCGCTGAAGCTCTGGTCATGCGCCAGCCGGATGGCAGGCAGAGCCGCCCAGGGGCTGAAGCGCATCACGGAGGCCGCCGAACGCGGGGCGGTGGGTGAGGCGTTCACCGCATGATCGTAAGCGACGACCTGGGACACCGGGCCTTGTTGGAGATAGGGCCGGAAGCGCGGCGGCACGGAGTCGTCCTCTGCGCCACTCGCGTCGTCGCAGTGCGCGCGATCAGTGACGTAAGCCAGGGTGCTGGCCGGAACTGTGCCCAGGTCTTCGGGCGGGAGCGTCCGCCCGTGATCGGCCAGGACGATGTTGCCGCGCGCTATGCTGATCGCGTCGCCGCATTCCGCGTTCCAGTCGGACGGGGGTGCAGCCACGTCGGCGGACAGACACAACGGCGCGGGCAGCGCGTCCTCCGCGTGCCAACGGATGTCGGTCACGGGCGTGCCCGTCAGTTCGTCTTCAGTCAGGCTCACGGCCACCAGCCGCACGGCGAAGCGCCTGGAAGGGTCCTCATCGGCGGGGTCGCCCGTTTGAGCGCCGCGCACCTCCTCGAAGATCAGCACGTCGCCGGGATGCAGGTCAGGGAAATGACCTTGCAAGCTGGCCTTTGTCGCCCCGCGCGGCAGCACACAATCCTCGTCACCCCACGTATAAAAGCACATGAAGTTGTGCGCGCTGAACAGGGTGGCGTCGTGCATGGTCTCGAAGACCTGCGGCCCGTATTCAAGCGCCTCACGGTACGTTTGCGTGTCCGCCTCGAAGGTGATAGGTTTGCCGGGCACAGCCGTGAAGACCTGGGTGTGCGCCGGGAGCGGTACGCCCGCCGTGACTGACGGATCGACCTGAAAATGCACCCAGATGCGGGCTGAAACGCCGTCGTGCATCCGGTAGTCCACCAGCCGCGCGTGCCGCCGCACCGAAATGCGGCTGCGCGCGGTGAACAGATAGGCTTCCGTGTTGATTGCGTCAAGCTGGTAGTGCTGGTAGTCCGCGATCTGCGCCTTCAGATCGACCAGCGCGTGCATCAAATCGGCCACGTGGTCTTCGCGCCAGTCGGGCACGAGGATGCGCATCCGGTCAAGCATGGCCTGCCGCAGCGAGTTGAAATCGCGCGCCAGGTAATCCAGCACTGGCTCGGTGAAGACCTTCGGCGGGCAGTCGCCCGTGTCCTCGCAGTCGAAGTCAGTATCGCAGTTCACCTTGAACGAGAAATCGACGGCGGACAGCAGCCGGTCATAGCTCGCGGGCGGATCGTCGCTGGTGGCCGTCGCCACCAGGCGCAGCGTGTAGGTGCTGAAATCGCCCGCCTCGTCCACCTCGATCTCAAGGGTGAGCGGGTCGGCGGTGCTATTCACGTTCAGCACGCGGATACCGCGCACGGCCTCCCCGCCTTCAATGCGCACGTTGTCGGGCGTCAACGGGCTGGCGGGCGCTTTGAGCAACGTCAGCAGCAAGAAACGCTGTCGATCCGCCAGCGGCATCGACGGGTCATCTTGCACTTCCACGAAGTCGATGCCGTTCAGCGTGGCGTGTGCCCGCACCGCATTGCGGCGCGTCTCGTCGCAGCAGAAGTAGATCGTCATGACGGAACCACCTGCGTGAACTGGTCAACGCGGCGCTGCTGGGTGGCGCGGATCACGTAGCGCACGGTGATGCGCAGCGTCGAGTCTTCCGCTTCGACGTTCACCGCCTCGATGATCAGCAGGTCGCCGAGCCAGCGTTGAAGCGATCCTTGCACCAGGAACTGAGTGGCGGTGGCGAGTTCGTCGCTGCTCGGCGCGAACACCAGTTGGAGCAGCCCGCTGCCGAACTCCGGGCGGTTGACGCGCTCACCGGGCGAGGTGAACAGCACCTGCATGATCAGGTCGCGGATGTGATCGTCGTCCGAAGGCGCAGCAGTGCGCCCCCGCGAGTCGAAATGGTAAGGATAATCGGCGTTGGCACTCATCCTCACGTTCCTTTCACGCGCGGCTGCACCATGACCACCGTCGGCGGCCCCTGTGGAATCTGCTCGACGCTCAGGCACAGGCCCGAACTGCTCTGCAAGATGACGGGCTGCCCGCCGACACGTACCCGCACCGCCGGGGCGATCCACTGCACCTTGACGCAGGGCTGTGGTTTTGTCCCGGCCCCAACGGGCACTTGAAACGGGCAGCCCGACACGGTATAGGTGTCGTTCAGCACAGCCACCGGCGACCCGGCGGCCTTGACCCGCGTATTGGCCGAGACGATGGACACCGACGCCCCGTGCGGGCAAATGGCGCTGCTGCTGGTGGTCACGACGTAGCCGGGCATGTCACGTCACCTCCAATGCGCCGCCGTTGATGGAGGTCTGCGGGCCGCTCAGTTTCACGCTCGCGCCCTGCCCGTTCGTGATCTCGATGCCCGCCACTGTGATCGCAATCTTCATGCCGCCGGTAGTCTCGATGGTGATCCCGCCCGCGCCGGGGAGATCGTTCAGCGTGATGGTGGCGGTAGAGGTCTTGATGACCTTCATCTCGGCGACGGCGGGCGCGGCAGGCGCTTCGCCAGTGCCCCAGAAGCAGCCGCTCCAGATCGGGTAATTGATGTCTCCCCCCTCGAACTCGACCCAGATGTTCGCCCCCACTGGCGGGATCATAAAGAAGCCGACGCCGTTCCCGGCATAGGGCACGCAGGGCATCGCCCAGTTGAGCACCGAATCACCCATGACGGTGGGGCATTGCGGCTGGATGCGCCCCTGCATCAACGGATCGACGTTGTTGGCGACAGTGCCGCGATATTTGCCGAAGTAACGCACTCGATCAGTCACAGGCTTACCCTCATGGAATGACCAGCGGGACGGTTGACCCCGTGCCTTCGCGGACAAGTGTGAATTTCTGTGTGTAGTCGCCCATCTTGATCGTATGAGTCACCTTTTTGACGTAATAGAAGCCGTCGTAGCTGAAGCCCGCCCCGCGCAGACCGACCAGTCCGCGCGCCATCAGCGGCAGCCCATACTTGGCCGTGTTCAGCACCCCCTCAACCTTGACCGTATCCATCGAGGCGTCGGTGCGCGCCTGGGCCTGGCCCATCGCCTGCTGCGCCGTCTGCCCGCTCGTGCCGCCGAACGTTTCGGTGCGCGTCAGGGCGCGGTCAAGCAGGGGGTTATTGATGGCAAGCGGCGGGCGCGTGGTCAGGAAGCTCAAGATGGGCACGCGCTGGTTGGTGGTGCGATCCTGGACGCTGCCCTGCACCGTTGTGGCTTCGGCGGGCGTGCGCTCGATTTGGAGTGAGTCCACGTTGGAGTCCGGCCCCATATCGACGGTCAGCGCGCGCTGCGGAATGCCGACGCGGATCGGCGGCCCCCAGTAAGCCGTGTTTGTGCCGATGACCGGGCCGGGGATGACGAAGAAGGTATAGGCGTGGCGCTGCGCCATGTCTTGCAGGTAGGCCAGGTCGGTGGCGCGCTGCACGGGCACACGGTCAGTGGGCAGCGGCACTTCGAGCGTGAGCGGCGGGATGACCAGCGGGATCAGCCCGTACTGCGCATAGGTGATGATGATCTTCATGGCGATGACGTTATCGGGCTGCGCCGGGTGCTCAGTGTTCTTCTCCTGCAAATCCATCATGATCGACACGTCCTCGCCTTGCAGCGTCAGCGAGGCCGGGTCGCCGCCCGGCGTAGCGGGTTTAAGCTGGTGGTTGGTGATGATCCCGTCCATCAGCACCAGCGGAATCGCGCCAAAGGCACAGGCGATGATCACCCGGTTGCCCGCCTTGAACTGTGGATTGGCGAAGATCAGATAGTCGATGAAGTCCTTGCGGTTGCGCACGGCCTTAAAGACAAGCTGAAAACCGGAACGGCCTTCGTCGCTGTGCGTGACCTCCACGCTGTCCAGCATTTCGAGGGCAGGTTCGGGCACGGGCAGCGGCACAGTCGGCCCCATCAACAATGTCAGGTGCAGTCCAATCAGGCTCATGGCAAGTCCACCCGTTACGGCTGCGGGACGGGCACGCGCAGAGTGCGCCCATCCTCTTCCAGATCGAACGGGTTAATGGCGTTGTTGGCATCGGCGATGCGCCAGAATTGAAGCGGATCGCCCAGCGTGCGGTAGGTCAGCAAATCAAGCCGCTCGCGCGCGCCAACCGTCACCTGGGCCAGCACGGGCAGCGACTCGCCGTCGGGCAGGAACCGGCGTCCCACGTAGGACGACACCTGACCGTTGGGCGCGGTGTAGGTGAAAGTCGGCAGTTTGGCGTAGCGGCTCGTGAAGTCAAACATGTGCGCTCCTTAGACCAGCTTGAGGTTGCTGCCGACGACGGCGTTCAGGCTGCTCGTCGTGGCGAGCGCCGCCAGCGTTTCTTTGATCCGCTGGTGCGCAAGGAACAGATTCCAGGCCGGGTTTTCCGCACTCACGTCGGTATAGCTCAACACCCGCAGCCCCAGCGATACTTTGGCCCGGATCGGGCTGAGGTTCGGGTGGTGCGCATCTTCGGTGACGCTGAATTCGGTCAGCTTCACCGGCAGGATGCGCCGTTTGCCCCAGATGAACAGCGTCAGCGGCGCCGACGGCGGGATGATCTCGATAGTGCCGATCTTGAGGAGTTGGTTGTTGGCGAGGATCAGATCGCTCTTCGGATAGATCAGCAGTTCCAGCGCCGAAAGCTGCGGAAAAATCCCGACATCGCCAGCGGTGGCATCACCCTTGTCGAGCTGATCGGCGGCGTCGATCTCCACGTCGATCTTGATGGTTTCGACGGGCGCGCCCTTCAAGCGCGGCGGGCTGCCGCTCTTGCCCTCCTCCTCCACAATCTGCGCTTCCAGCGTGCGGGTGAGCGTATTCGGGTTGTACTGGAACACGATCACGCGCGGGGTTGGATCGGGCGAGTCGATGCTGACCAGCGCCCCCTTGAGCAGGCGCGGCGGCGTAAAAAATGATGTCATGATTGCAGGTCCTCTTCACCTTCCGCCGGACTATTACGCATCCGAATGAATTCCGCCTCGACCCTATACTGCTCGATTGTGTAAAACGTCGTTACCTCATAGCGCCTGAGGAGTTCCATCACGTGATGATCCAGGGCGATTTTTGGCGCGTCTGGATAGGCGTCTGCTGTGCGCGCTGCCCCGGCAAGCCTGTAAACGAAACCGTCTCTCCATGTTCCGGCATATTCCAGGAAGATAGAAAAGCCGAAAACGTAACCGCGATAGCGCTCCTCGTCCCTGTATTCCTCGGTCTCGTAAACGCGCAGGGTGCAGCCCAATGCCTTCTCGATAATCGTGCGGATTTCCGCCAGAGGCCGGCTATCGGCAAAGTAGAACGTCATGTAAAGCTGATATGGCTGGAACATCACACCTCAACCACCGTCTGTGGATAGCGCAATACTCCACCCCGTACCCGCAGCAAAATCTCGATACCTCCGGCTCCGGCCTGTCTGAACGCTCCCTGAGGGTATCCTGCCGCCTGTAGCTGCAAATCCAATGTCGCGTCGGGCGATTGGATAAAAAAGTGGAAGGCCGGTCTACCTGTATCCACGTCGATACGGAAACCACGCAGCAACTCGCCCACACTCTGGATTTCCGTGATAATTCTGTCTTCGATGGCCGCAATCTGACTGGCTCGTGACCAGGCTCGAATTTCGTCCAGAGTTCGGAACTTGTGTGTTTGACCCTGATCGCTAACCGGTAAGATAGGTTCGATTTCCTGCATCCACAGCGATAACGGAACTTCGATGTACGCATCGCAGTCAAAATCACCGGGATCAAAACGTTGAGCTGCACCAGCCGGTGTCACCTTCTGTGGTCCTTTCCATCCCCTCGCCAGGCTGCCTCTGAACCCGATGCGCGTCGCAGGTACGACGGCCATAATATCGGCTCGGAACCCGCCGAGGATTTCGGCGATTTTGGCCGTGATTTGTGCCCACTGGCGGTTGCTGAGTGCTTCGGTCTGAAGATTCCGCCTGAGTGCGTCCAGGCGTGCGCGATTGTCCCGAATACCGGGATCGTTCTCGTAGCCATCGACTTCCACCCTGATGTCGTTCACATCGTTTTGCACCTGTTGTAGCTGCTGCCGCGATGCGCCCTGTACCCCTGCATCAGTGCGCATCCTTTCGAGGCGTGTGCGCGCGGTGCGAAGATTCACCAGTTGCGACGACAAAGGTTCCGGGTCGAAGGCGACGATCTCAAGCAGTTGATCAACGCGCCGGTCTTGAGTGTTGATGCTGTCAAGGACGACATCACGGGAAAGGCTAATTGCGGCCCCGCTCAATTCCAGCTTGCGGAATATCCAGCGCAGCGAAACGACAAGTTCTTGTTCTTCTCGCGTTACCTCGGCGTTTTCAGCGCTAATACGCTGCTGCCCCGGCTCTCGGCGCGCCAGGGCCAATACCTGGTCGGCTTCCACATTGACGACAGCCGCCTGTCGTCGGGCTGTATCGACATAAACATCACCGTGTTCGTCGGTGATTGCGCGCAGCGCATCAACGGCTGGCGTCATCAAGAACTGCTGCAAAACGGTTTCCGTGCTTGCAACGTAGGGAACAGCATCGTTGCCTACAACACGAATAAAGAGGCTGTGCGAGGCTCCGCCGGGAACATCGACCGGAACGCGCTCGCCAATCTGAACTGCTTCCTCCGCACCAGCCGCGCCGGGCGCTGCCGCAACGAGTTGACCCTCCGCACTCCCGCCCCGGAACAGGCCGAGCACAAATTCGAGGAAGCGGTCAATGGCCCGCCACACTGCATCCTGGATGTTCTGGATGATCTCGCGCACGCGCGCCCCAACGTTGCCCAGGTTGAGGAATCGCGCCAGCAGGTCAATCGCCAGCGTCAGCAATTCAGCCAATACCCCTTCCACCGCTGCAATCGCTGGCTCCAAAATGCCGCGTGCAATGTTGCCGATCATGTCGGCCACCACGCGCAGAACCCGGACAATGCGCTGCATCTGGTCGCGGATGAAGGTGTAGAACTGGTACGCCGCGATAATCAGATTCACCAGCGCGCCCACCGGGTTGAACAGCGTGGCGAGACGTGTCACCGCTGCGACGATGATGCGCTCCTTGATGTAGTCCACCAGCATCCCCAGCAGCGTATCGCGCAGGGTAGAAAGGTCATTCTGGATGCGTTCCCAGAGCGCCTGCCAGCCGCCTTCGATCAGGGTCTGGACGTAGCTGACCACGAATTCAAGCACCTGTACGCCGCGTTCGCCCACAAAACGCACGATGCGGATGCGCAGATTAGCCCACGTCAGGCCCAGCACCTGGGCGACGATGCTGATCACGCCCAGCAGATCAAAGTGCTCCGGCAGCGTGATGCCTGTGCTGCCTATCGTGCCGGTCAGCCAGTCGATGATGCTGTTTTGCAGGTGCGTCAGGAAATTGTCAGCGAAACGTGTGATGCCGCCCCACACGGCGGAAAAGATGTTGGAGACAAAGCCGCCCGGATCGTCTACGATGATCTGGATGGTTTCGCGCTGCCGCCCGATGAACTCGTAAATCGAGGCCGGGTCGATCCCAGCGACGCGGCACGCGCTCTCAAACAGTTGGAGGAAGAACGTTGCCCAATCGCCCGTCAGCGCGGCCCGTGCCAGGGCCAGGCCCGTGTTGACCGCCGCCTGGAAGGTGTTAATCACGAAGTTAATGCCCGCCCGCAGCGTCTCCACGATGGCGTTGACGGCGGTCTTGAGCGCGTTCGCTACGCTGTCGATGGCTCGGTCTGCCGCTTCCACTGCCTCGTCGATGAGCGCGCAAAGTTTGGCCGCCAGTTCAGGGAATAAATCGCCCAGCAGGTCTTGGACCAGCCCTTTCAGAAAATCGGCAAAGGCGTGGATCAGGCTTTTCAGGGCGCTCGCAATTGCGTCGATCAGGCCGATCACTGCATCGCGCAACGCGGTCAGGATGTTGTTGATTTGCTCGCGCACCCAATCGAAAACGCTGTTGATGAAATCGACCAGGGCATCAAACAGGTCGGTCAGGAAATCGAGCGCCGCGTCCAGCCAGCTCTCGTCTTCGGCCTCGCGTTCCTTCTTGCGGCGTTCCTCCTCGGCTTGCCGTTCCCCCTCGGCGACCTGGGCGTTGGCATCCACTTCCGCCTGCTGGTACTTGCCATCGATCTCGGCCTGTTTGTCGCTGGCCTGCCTGTCGAACTCGCCGCGATCTGTGTTGCGCCGATCCTCCGCCTGCTGTTCCACGTCGGCGACGGCGGCCTCCTGCTGTTGGAGCGTGGACTGCCGCCCATCTTCGATCTTGCTTCGCGCCTCGGCGACTCTGGTGCGCTGATCAGAATCCGCCTGGCGCTGCGCTTCGGCAGCATCTTGCTGTGCTTTGTTCACCGCTTCCTGGTGCTGCGTGTCCCGCTCCTGCGCTGCCGTCTGCATCTGGGACTGGGCTTCGGCCAGGCTGTCCTGCATCGGCCCGCCTGCAAGCTCGTCGAAGGCTGTCTGCACTTCGGGCGGCTGGTTCATCGCCAAGTACTGCTGCGCGCCTTCGGGGGCGGCGGCCTGCTCTGCCGTGGGCGCGGTGAGTTCGCCAAGCGGAATCGACTCGTGAACGTCGGCAAGCTGCACGCGCTCCGCGCCGGGCAAGGCCCGCGCCTGATCCTGCTGCTGCGTCAGGACGTCACGCGCCTGCCGCGATCCCTCGTCGATCTGGTTCTGGAAGCGCTGTGGGTCGGTTTCGCCACTTTGCGGCACTCTGGGCGGCGTGCCGGGGCTGGTGACGACGTTGGGATCGCGGGTTTGTACGTTGTCCAGCGATTGCTCCGCAACCCGCTCCGCCATTGCCCAAATGTCAGTTGCACCGGACAGCGACGACTGAACCCGCTCGGTGACACCGGGGTTGGCATTCACGCCCCGCTCGTTCAGCACCGGGCCGCCCAGGATGGATTCGGCGTCGGGGGTGGGTTCGGGCGGCACGGGTTCAAGATTCACGTCCGCCGAAGTCGGTGCGATGATCGTCCCGGCGGGCGGCGGCGTGTTGCCGTTCAGCTCCGCTTTGATGTCCGGGGTGCTTTCCTGGATCGCCTGGGTCTCCTTCGCCATCGTGCCGGAGAGCCGCGCACCCAGATCGCCCGACACCTGCGCTTTAACGGTTGGTGGCGCAGCGGCGAAAGCGTCCATCAGCGCGGGAGTGGCCTGGGCGCTATCCAGCGCGGCCTGAGCGGCTGCCGTCTGCTGCTCACGCGCGGCCACCTGCTCCGCCGTGATGCCCGGTTCGGGCGCAGGTGGAACCTGGAACCCCTCGCCGAGCGGGGCGGCTTCGGCTGCGGGCTGTTGTTGGGGTGCGCCTGCCGCCTGTCCCTGTTGTGCCTGCGGGCGTGGCGCTTCAGCCGCCTCTGCATCGGAAGGCCGCGTCACGGGGATGCGCGCCACGCTGTAACTGACACGCGACAGCCCGGCAGGTGCACCTTCGGTTTCGCTGACCGGGGCGCGTTCGGCGCTCCGTGCCCGCGCCCGATCCGCGCGGCGGCGGGACTCGCTGGTACGTTCGGCGGGCGTTTGGGTCGCCTCGGCAGCGGGAACGCGGACGGGTGTGGTCATTCTACCCCCCCGCTGATCTCCGCAAAGATCGCTCTGGCGACTTCCGCGCCGACGAGCGCCGAATCCACCGAGGGAAGCGTATCGATCTGGACACGCTCAACGTGCCACACACTGCGCGAGGCCAGCGCCGCCGGAATGCCGCCCGCAACCAGACGGGCCAATTCCGCTTGCAGCGCCGCGCCAAAGCGATCCACGTCGAAGTTGTGGAACCCGTTGAGCGTCAGTGCGTCGATCTGCACCTCAACCGGCCTATCAAGCGTCGAAACGGCTTCAGGCTTTGTCACTGACCCAATCCCAGATTTCAGCGTCCGGCAGCGGCATCTCCAGCTTCGAGAACTCGCCAGCCGCCGCGCGCAGCAAATGCGCCATGTTGATAGGTTCGCCTGCGTCTGCTGCCAGGAAGGCAGAGTTCAGTGCGATGTTGCGAATGCTCCCGCCCGTAATGTTGAGCCGCGCCAGCTTCCACAAGTCCAGGCCGTCGGTGGGCGCTTCCGGCGGGAAGACCCGCTCCCAGATGGCCGCCCGCTGCTCGGCGGTGGGAAATGGAAACTGCACCACGAACCGCACGCGCCGCAAGAAAGCCCTGTCGAAGTTGTCCAGCATGTTCGTGGTCAGGATCGCCAGGCCGCGATAACTTTCCATCTGTTGCAGGAGGTAGCTCACCTCGATATTGGCGTAGCGGTCATGGCTGTCGCGCACCTCGCTGCGTTTGCCGAAGAGTGCGTCGGCCTCGTCAAAGAGCAGGATCGCGCCGCCGTATTCCGCCGCCGTGAAGATGCGCCGCAGGTTCTTCTCGGTCTCGCCGATGTACTTCGAGACCACGCCCGACAGATCGACTCGATACAGGTCGAGCCGCAGCGTGTTGGCGATGATCTCCGCTGCCAGCGTCTTGCCCGTCCCGCTGCCGCCCGCGAAGATCACCGCCGTGCCCGTGCCGCGCGTGTTCGCGCCGAAACCCCACACGTCGAAAACTTTGCGCCGGTGTGTCACATGGGCAATGATGTCGTGCAGCATCGCCATCTGTTGATCCGGCAGAACCAGATCGTCCCAGGTGTGGCGCGTTTCGATCCGCAGGGCCAGATCGTCCAGGCTGGGACGTGCCTGGCGGCGGCACGAATCCCACAGGCGGCGCTTCAGCTCTCCGCCGGGCGCGTTTTCTGCCAGGCCAGCAAAGGCGTCCTCGACAGCGGCGCGGATCAGCGTCGGCGACAGCCCGAACTGCGCCGCCAGCACGGGTACATAGCCATTCAACGAAGCGCCGCGCGCACCGAGCGCCTCCCGCCACGCCGCGTGCCGATCTTCGCTGGTGGGGTATTCGAGTGGGAAACGAACGACGTGACGAGACGCCGGGACAGAAACGGGTTGTTCGCTCGCCAGGAGAACCGGGAAATTGCCCTCGGCAGCGAAGGCGCTGAACGCCGCCAGCGCGCGCGGATCGCCGTCCGTCTCAACGAGCAGCACCGCGTTACTGAGCAATGTCTCGCGCTGCCAGGCCCGTGCCAGGCTGTGCCGATCACGCGGGTCGGTGGGCAGGTCAGAGGCGCGCGCCGTAAACAGAACTTTCTCGCACTGCGCGGCAATGGCACACGCGGCAGCCCAAAGCGTGTGCCTGTCCGCCCCGAACAGGGCGATCACAGGCGGGGCAGGCGAAGCAAGCAGCGGCACGACACGAACCATCGCGCCTTCCCCACCGTACTCCGGCTCGACAAAATCATTGGTTTCAACCACAGGCGTGATGATCCCTGCCAGGCGCGTATCGGTGCTTGAAACGCCCGCCAGGAAATGCAGAATGCGTTCATCAATGCGCAGCGGCGTGCGGGTCAGCATTCCGCCCGCATCCGGCGAAATCAGGTTCCAGCGGCGGAGCGGCGCATCGGGTGACAGCGCGCTCCAATGGGCGTCGGGGAGGACGGTCAGCGCGACCCCAAAGGTCGGGCTGCCGGGGCGCAACTCGCCATTGACCTCCGCACACAACGCGGCGATGGCCGAATCCATTTCGGCTCCAGCACAGAGCATGAGCACGTCCGTCTCGAAGGGCGACAGGCCGAACAGCGCGGTCAGCACTGCACAGGCCGACGGCGTTTCGGTGATCGGCAACTCAGGAACCGGCTCGGAGTCGCGCCCAAGCGCACGTTGAAGCAGTGCTCGTATCCGGCTCAGGCGGGCTGCCAGGTCACGCCCGTTCGCGGTTTGCCATTCAGCAGCGTGCAGCTTCGGGGTCATGGCAGCGTCACCGAGGGCGTCACGTAGCCGGTGGGGTCTACGTAGTCGAGGGGCGATTCCGCGCCGTTGATGCGCACCCGCACGAGATACGTCCCTGCCGGAACGCCGGGTATGGGGAACGTGACCTGGGCCGCCGGAGGGTCAGTCGGCGGGCGCGGCGGGGCATCGAAACTGAACGAGAAGGCGGGGCGGTTGGCGGGCGCGTTCAACTCGTTAAGCAGCACCGTCGCACGCGCCGCCGGTTCGACAGACGGATCGATGGTGATCTGTAAACGGCGGGGGTTTGGCCCCCCGGCGGGCAAAATCGTAATGTTGTAGTTGGGACCAGTCTTGGTGATCTGGGGTTGCAGAATGAACGCCACGACGTTCGATTCGATGCCCTGGTGGATCGCCGGAGGCGTGCCGATGTTCAGCATATGGGCAACCTGCGCGCCGACAATGCCCGCCTGCAAGCCTGTCGGCAGGTCAAGCTCGATCCGTTCATCGCTCACGTCGAGCGCCGCGCCCGAAAGTTCTACCCCGCCGACGATGACGTGCGTCTCGTCCCCGCGCAGGGCGCTGCCCCGCAGCGCAACCCGTATCCCGGCCAGAAGGGGCAGCCTGTCATCGGCAGCGGCGACAACATCCTCAATATGCGGGTTCTTGAACGGCAGGGCGTAGACGTTGTAGTCGCGCACGGGTGGTGCGGAACGGGCCGGGCGTTTGCTCTCGATCAGCACTACCGTCACTTTGTAATAGGCCGTCGGCACGTAGCCCGTGTGCATGGGCGACCACAAGTTGGATACCTCATCCGGCGCGGGATAGTACGGCGCAATCTTGATGCCTTCGATCTGATCGGCCAGTTCGGCGGCGGCAAAGGCGGCCAGGACGTTGGCGGGTGTGTCCGTTGTGACCAGCGAGGCCGACGTGAGCGCCGTCCGGATCGTGTCGCGCGGCAACGTCGGACTCTCGTGGAAGGCTTGCATGGCGTAGCCGAGCAGGATTTCGCCGTGAAAGTCGCGCGTGCCGTGCGCCGTGATCAGATAATACAGGTCGAGCGCAAGGTACGGGTTGCTGACGCGCTCGCCTCGATCATTGCGCGAAGGCAGGGCATTCTGTGCCCAACCAGTGTTGACCATCGCCCGATAAAAGAAGATATTGAGCGTTGGCGTATCGTCGCTCACCCGGTGGGGCGGGAGCGCAGTCACCCGCAGGTCAGGCACGACAGCGGAGATGCCATTGCCCGAAAACGGATTCTGAATCACATATTTCATGACCGCACTGGTCGCGGCGATTGCCAGGTTCCCGCTCATCGTTTGCCCTCATTGCGGCGGCGCAAGTAGTCGTCCAACGAGCGGACTGGGCGGATGGACGCAGGCGGACGACGCGACGGGGATGGGCGCGCTGGCGGTGCTGGCGCGGACGGCGGCACGTTGACCTCGATGCGCCCGATGGTGACGCGCACCTCTGGCGGCGACGTTTGAGTCACCCGCGTCGCCTCCGTTGGCCCGGACGGAATGTCGGAGGGTGACACAGGCAAGACTGCCGCCCGGTGTTCAACAGACTCCACATGGACGATCATGGGCGCGGGGCGCTGGAACGCACCCGTATCGGCTCGCTTCGGTTCGATGGTGGACATCTTGTCGTCGTGCGCTACGTCCGGCGGTGTTGAGTGCGTCTCGCGCTGTGTTTGCAGGATGTCAGCAAGGCGTGCGGTCTCGTCACCCCGCTCTGTCTTAGCTGGACGGACGGACTTCGCTTCGCGGATCGGATCAACACCTGGTTTGGGTTGCGGCGGAGCAGATGACTTTGCTTCGGGAGTTGCGGGGGCAATGTAGAAGGATTCGTCTGGCTGCGGCTCTATCAGCGAAGGAACTTCGATATCCGCCATTCCATCCACCGTCTCGAAGCGTGCCACAGGGCGCGGCTGCACCGCTCCGGGCAGCGATCCCTCGCTACCCAGGTTGCGCGCCAGCAGCCGCGTCAGGAATTCGTTCATCCGGCAGCCATCTGGAGATAAGCGCGGCGACGTGTGGAACTGAGCGAAAGAATCTCTGATTCCGTCCACCCATAGACGGAGGCCAGCAAGTGAACTTCGCGCAGCGTGCGCGCCGCCCACGTTTCGACCTCACTCCACAGGTAGGTTGTAATGTCGAACAGCGCCTCCCAGCGATGCCCACACTCCGGGCAGGTCAGTGCCAGTTGCACGTCGGCCTGCGGATCGCATTCAAATAGCGCGCGGGTGCATTCGGCCATCACATCGGGCGGCAGTTCGTTCACAGGGAGGGGCGCACCGTCGCGCCGTGCGTCGAGCGTGACGCGCCGCACCAGGTTATGTTGCACCGGGTCGGCGGCAACCTCAACGAGGTCGTGGGTGGTCAACGGGCGCAGCCGCACCAGGTAAACGTGCCCATCGTGGACGTGACTGATGGGCGGCAGTTCGTCGGTGGCATAGTCCACACGGATGTCCGCTGTGCTAAAGTCCATCTCAAGCCGTGCCTCGCATTCGGGACAGGTCGCCACCGCGTTGAACCGATCCCCAAAGAGTTGCTCGCGCAATGTCAGCAGGGCGGCGTCGCGGCGGCCCAGTCCCCAATCGGCTAGGGATTCGAACGTGGCATCGGGCAACGCTGCCGCCAGCAGACGCAGCGCCCGCACATAGGGCGGTTCGGCTCTGCCGCGCTCCCAGACGTTCAACAGGTCGGCTGCCGCAATGGACACCATAGCCGATCAGCCTAGTTGATGGTCGGCTCAGTCGGTTCCGGTACGTCCGTATCGCGCTCCCAGCCCTCGTTTTGGAGAACGATGGATTGGATGGCAACGGCGTTGGCGTTGGCATCCAGTTCGCCGAGGAGCGTGACCTCCGACACCCAGGCGCGGTAGACCTTGAAGGCCAGGGCAAGCTGGCCGGCCTCGTTGTAGAGTTCAATGATGATGTCTTTGCGGAAGTCTTTCAGGCTCCGTTCCGCGCCCAAATCCCGCCCATATTGCCAGACTTTGGCAGCCCACAACTCGAACTCACGGTCATGGGTGACGCCGCGCTCCAACGTGATTGGCTCGAACTTGGTCTGTCCGGGCGACTTCCGCGCAAAGCTGAGATCGCCGCCCTCGCGGTGTTCGACCACTTCCGTCGTGCGTTTGAGCGCGCTCACTTTGCTGACACCCGCGACGTACCGCCCATCCCACTTGACGCGAAACTTGAAATTCTTATACGGGTCGAAGCGCCCCGCGTTCACTTCAAACTTTGCCACGTCGAAGGACTCCTTTCAGGGATTTGCCTGGTTGAAGACCGTTCAGGCCAAACTCGGCCTTAAACCTGAATCTGCCCGGCGATCTGCTGAATCTTCAGGACAACGAATTCCGCAGGCTTAAGCGGTGCGAAGCCGACCACGATGTTGACGATGCCCCGGTCAATGTCGTTCTGTGTGGTGGTTTCGCGGTCACACTTGACGAAATACGCCTCGCGCGAGGTCTTGCCCTGGAACGCGCCCTGGCGAAACAGCGAATTCAGGAATGCCCCCACGTTCAGGCGAATCTGTGACCAGAGCGGCTCATCGTTTGGCTCAAAGACCACCCATTTCAGGCCCTGGTACAGGCTCTCTTCGATATACAGCGCGGTGCGGCGCACGGGAATGTATTTCCACTCGCTGGCCCGCTGATCCGCGCCGTTGATCGTCCGCCCGCCCCACACCACATCGGCATAGATCGGGAAGTTCCGCAGGGCGTTGACGCCAACCGGGTTCAAGGCCCCGTTTTCCAGATCGTTCAGCTTGAGGCTGACGGAGGCATTCCGAAGGGAGGCGTCCGTACCGGCTGGCGCTTTCCAGACACCGCGCTGGGCGTCGGTGCGCGCATAGACGCCTGCGACTGTCCCGCTGGGGGCCATCTCGCGTGGGGTGTTGCCTTGCAGCGGGTCGGGGATCATCACGCGCGGGTAGTAGAGGGCGGCGTTGTTGCTGGTGAAGCCGTGATCCGTAAGGTATGTATCCATCGCATCGAAGGCCGTATTGGGCGACACATCGATGATCAGGAAGGCTCGTTTGCCCTCGACGTAGGTCAGCGCGGCTTTATAGACCGTTTCCATGTCGGCGGTTTCAAGGTCTGCGGCGGCGGGAATACACAGAATGTTAAAGATGAACGGGGCAATGTTTTCGAGAGCGTATATGCCGGTCTTGGCGCTCTGAACGCCCTGCAATGCGCCTGCGCCCGTTGTCGTCGTCCAATTGCTGTCACCTGGCACGTCATTCCCGTCATCGCCGCCCGTAGTGCGATTGCCCGGTGCAGCAGGGACTCCGGTGGGCACGGCGGTGTCTGCAAGGTTGGTGTGTCGCAGGCGAACCAGCGTGGAACTGGCGTTGACGACGTTTGGCGCGTAGCGTGCGTTTGAGGGGGTCATGCTCAGGTTGAAGTAGTTCTCGGTGTTCAGGACAACGCCAGTGGTGTCATCCCCAACCACTTCCTCGACACGCAGGTTGAATTGCCCGGCAGGCGCGCCACTCGGAATGCTCACGCGGATACGATCATTGGCCCACGCGCCGGGGCTGCTGGCATCGACGGCGAGCGATCCGCCGGTGGGGGTCATCGTGGCCGTGCTCGCCGTCGATACACCGGCATTATCACGCGCCGCCACGCGCACCACGTAGGCCACGCTGCCGCCATTGAGGTAGTACTGCTGAATGGCGTAGCTGGCCGCGCTGCGCAAATCCAGGCCGCCGAAGACACGCTCGAAGTCGCCGAAGGAGGTGATCCGAACCGGCGTATCGATAGGGCCTTTCTTGAAGAAGTCCACAAACGCGGTATCGGACGTGCTGACACCGGCTATCGTGCGGACGCCGCTTGGAATCTCTTCGACATAAACGCCAGGATAGGAATAAGTCTGAGGCATGTGCGCTCCTTCCGGTAAGTGATCCACATTCGGCGCTGAACCAACGCCCGGCCCAAGATCGGCATAGCCGTGAACCGATTACCATCAAGAAGCGCAGAGGAGGTATGTCGTTACTGCATGTTCGGTTCGGGAAAAGATAATGTCTAATGTATGGGAAATTCGTAAAGGAGTCAAGTCAGATAGAGTAATCCTTCGCGCTGCTCCAGACTCTAACCGCAAATCCTTGTCACCTTTTCCAGACTGGTGCATCTAATCGGATGAAAGCGAGTAACGGCCAATACGATTGGAGAGACATCATCATGGCATTGTTAGAGGAAAAGGATCGCCAGTACCTCATCAAGGAATTCGAGGCGCTGCGTAATCCGGTCAAAATCGTGGTCTTCACGCAGAAGTTTGAGTGCCAGTTCTGCCGCGAAACGCGCCAGATCGCCGAGGAAGTGGCTGGCTTGTCGGACAAGATTTCGCTGGAAGTCTACGATTTTGAGGACGATAAAGTGGTTGCCGAGCAATACGGCATCGAACAGATTCCGGCGACCATCATCCTGCTTGGTGGCGAGCAACCGAAGGATTATGGCATTCGCTACTTCGGGATGCCATCCGGCTACGAATTTACGTCGCTGATCTTCGACATCAAGATGATCGGCACAGGCGAATCGGGTCTTTCGGCAGCGACGAAACAGTGGGCAGCCAACCTGAAAACGCCCGTGCATATGCAGGTATTTGTCACGCCGACCTGCCCCTATTGCCCGCAGGCCGTCGTGCTAGCGCACCGCCTGGCGATGGAAAGCGACTTCATCCGCGCCGACATGGTGGAAGCGACTGAATTTCCGCACCTGGCGATGAAGTATGACGTGATGGGCGTGCCGCGCACGGTCATTAACGAAGACACGCATATCGAAGGCGCAGTGCCGGAGTCGACACTGCTGGCAAAGCTCAAGCAGGCCGTCGCTGCCGAAGCTATGCTACCGCGCGCCTAACTCAGCCAATCGAGGTCTGCCATGTCGTTCGACTTGCAGTTTGGCCTGCCCGACCTGAACCCTGAACCGAACACTTACGATGTGATCATCATCGGCGGTGGCCCTGCCGGGACATCGGCAGCGATTTACACGGCCCGCGCCGACCTGCGCACCCTGGTCATCGACAAAGGGCTGACGGCAGGCGCCCTGGGGATCACCGGGAAGATCAGCAACTATCCCGGTATCCCTGGCCCGATCAGTGGTGCAGAATTAGTGCGCACTATGCGCCAGCAGGCCGAATCCTTCGGCGCTACCTTTCTGGCCGATAAAGTCATCGGCGTCGATTTGCATTCGACTCCCAAGATGGTGATGGCCGGAACCAATACCTTCTATGGCAAAGTGGTGATCCTGGCAACCGGTTCGATGGGACGTACCAACACCATTCCCGGCGAGTCCGAACTGCTGGGGCGCGGGGTGAGTTATTGCGCGACCTGCGACGGGGCATTCTTCCGCAACAAGACTGTCGCCGTGATCGGCAACAACGACGAGGCCCTGGAAGAGGCCCTCTTTCTGACCAGGTTCGCCGACAAGGTCTATCTGATCGCGCCTACGCCTTCTCTGAAGGCCAGTGAGTCGCTGGCGAGCGAAGTCGCCGGGCATCCCAGGATTGAGATCAGGCTGGCGACCAGCCTGAGAGAAATCGTGGGCAACGGCCAGGTGGAGGGCCTACGCATTCGCCCGCGCGGTGGGGATGAGTCTTTCCTGCCTGTATCCGGTGTGTTTGTGTACTTGCAAGGCGGACAGCCCATCGTCGATTACCTGATGGGACAACTTCAAACGTCGCCAGAGGGCTGCCTGCTCGTTGACCACGAACGGCAAACCTCGATCCCCGGTGTCTTTGCGGTGGGCGATCTGCTGTGCAGCCACGTCAAGCAGGCTGTGATCGCCGCATCCGATGGGGTGATTGCGGCCATCGCTGCCGAAAAGCACATTCGTGAGCGTAAGGCACTTGTGGTGGACTGGAACTAACAGCGCGGGAGGACAGGTATAATGGAGCACATTGGTTAATCGGGGCACTATCCAGAGCATATCTCATGCTGCAACAATCTCCTGACTCGGCTTTGTTGGAGCGTATTCGCGCCGGGGACAAAGCCGCCTGTGCAGAGTGTATCGAACGTCATGGGGCAGGCGTTTATCGGCTGGCGCAGCACCTGACGAAAGACGAGGCGGAGGCCGAAGACGTTGTGCAGGAGACGTTTTTGCAGGCGTTCAAGGCTATCGACTCGTTTGAGGGGCGCGCTGATTTGCGTACCTGGCTGTACCGGATCACCTACAACACGGCACTGATGCACCTGCGCAAAATCCGCCCGGTGCAATCCATCGAGGACTCACTGCCAGACGACGAGGGTCTGACCGTCCCGACCCAGTTCTTCGATTGGTGCTGCCTGCCTGAGCAGGACTTCCAGACTGAGGAAACGCGGAGCCAACTGGAACAGGCCATTTCGGAACTGCCAGAAACGCTGAGAGCGGTCTTTGTGCTGCGCGAACTCGAAGGCTTATCAACGGAAGAAACGGCGCAAACGCTCCAACTTTCAACCGACGTGGTCAAACAGCGGCTGCACCGCGCCCGGCTGTGGCTGCGGGAGCGACTCTCGGCATACTTTGCGGAGCGACTGCGGGGCTGATATGTCAGGTCATAAGGATCATAAGAACTGCGAATTGATCTTGGGGAATCTATCGGCTTACCTGGACGGGGAGGCTTCCGCAGCGCTCTGTGCTGAGATCGAGCGCCATCTGTCGGAATGTGATGATTGCCAGGTCGTTGTTGATACGCTGCGCCGGACGATTTCCCTGTACCGCACCCTGCCTCCATCCGGGATGCCCGATGCTCTCCGCAAGCGTCTCTACAAAACGCTTGACCTGGAGCAGTTCCTCCCACGAGATGATGGGTAAGACGCAAGCGCCATTCCCGCCATGCAGACACCGGAGAAAATGACAAATGTCCTGCAATTGGCGTCGTTTGTCAACTCCTCTACTTGAGAGCGAAAGCGCTACGTGCGCGGGTGCATCTACGTTTCAGATCGGTCAGTCCGTATCGAAAGGGTAAAGCTCATGCAACTGATCCATTTTCTGGCTAGTTCAACCGGGCGTTGGGTTCGCATCGTTGCGGGAATCGTCCTGATCGTTGTCGGCCTGCTCGTCGTACAAAACACAGGCGGTATTGTGCTGGCGGTGGTTGGGCTGGTTCCGCTGTTGGCAGGCGTATTGGACTTTTGTGTCTTTGCGCCGCTCTTTGGAGCGCCTTTTTCGGGCAAGGCTATTCGCAGCAGACGCTAGCAGACAGCCACTGCCCGATACTCTAGACGCCGGGCGACCCGCCCTGAAAAGTCGCTCGGCATTTCTTTGAGACGTCACAATCTACCTGGCTCAACCCTCGGACGGCTCCGGCACGGCGTTCGCCGCGACGGGCAGCGTGAACCAGAAGCGACTGCCGGAGCCAGCCTGACTCTCCACGCCGATTTCACCGCCCATCGCCTCGACCCAGGTCTTGGCGATGGCTAACCCCAACCCTGTTCCACCCCCCGCGCGAGTGCGAGATTTATCGCTGCGATAGAACCGGTCAAAGATACGCGGCAGGTCTTCTGCCGGGATGCCCTCCCCGGTGTCGGCTACGGCAATAAGTAATTTGCCCGCGCCGCCAGAAGTCGGTGCTTGCGTGTGAACAGAAAGGGTAAGCTGGCCGCCGGGGGCGTGGCGAAGGGCATTCGTCACCAGGTTACGCAAGACCTGAGCCAGCCGGTCTGCGTCGGCGAGGGCCATCGGGAGTTGGGGGGGAATGTCCAGGTTGATTTGCACGTTCTGGGCCTCGGCGGCCAGAGCGAAATGCGCGGCTGTGGCGCGCAGCGAAGCCGCCACGTCAACCGGCCTGATATGGAACGGCAACTGCCCAGCTTCAGCCAGCGTGAGTTCGCGCACGTCGTCCACCAGCCGGCTCAACAGGCGCGTTTCGTCAAACAACGACGCAATCTCCGCGCGTTCCAGAGGGTAAACGCCGTCGAGCAGTGCTTGCAGGTTGCCCTGCATGACGGTGAGCGGGCTGCGCAGGTCGTGTGCGATGTCGGCCATCAGGTTGCGGCGCTGGATTTCAGAGCGCTGGAGTTCGTCAGCCATTTCGTTGAAGGCCGCCGCAAGGTCGGCAATCTCGCGTGTGCCCGCCAGGGCAGCGCGTCGCGTCCAGTCCTTCGCGGCGAAGGCCCGCGCTGTATCGGCCAGCCGCGCCAGTGGCCTGGCGATGCCACGACTGATCACCAGGCCCAGCACAATGCCCACGCTGCCAGCGATCAGTGCAGCGACCACCAGTGTGGAACGAAGTTGATCGAGAAATGCCTGTTCAGCAGGTTGGAACGTGTCGCGTCCCGGCGAATTGACCAGCAGATAGCCCACCGTACCGCCGTTGACGGTGACCGGAAGGGCATTGGCGCGTTCACCCTGATCGAGCATGCTGTTGAAGCGTGTGCCGCGTTCATCATAGATCACGCGGTAATTGGCGTCGGCAAGTAGTATAGCGGGCCGTCCAACCATCATGCCGCGCCCCTGGCCCATGCCGGGCCTGGTATTGCCGGCCAGGACGTCCGCTACCCCATTCCAGTTGCCCTGGCGCTGGTAAAAAGCCGCGAGCGTTTCCAACAGGCTGCCCTGGCCCATCATGTCGCGCCGCATGACGTATTGGCGAAATTCGCTGCCCGCACTCCAATCGACGAGCAGCGTGACTGTCGCCACGCCGATCAGGGTAACGAGCACAAAAGCCAGAGACAGCCGCAGCCAGAGCCGGTTCACGAGTTTGGCTCGCTTTCCTTCAACAGGCGGTAGCCCACGCCAAACACCGTCTCAATGTAGCGTGGCTGCACGGGGTCATCGTTGAGTTTTTTCCGCAGGTTCTTGATGTGGCTGTCGAGCGTGCGCTCCAGACCTTCGTAGGCGTAGCCGAGCGCTTCTTCGATCAGTTCAGCGCGGGTGTAGGTGTGGTTGGGCCGCTTCATCAGCGCTTGCAGCAGCGCGTATTCGGTGGGGGTCAGTTCCAGCGGCTGCCCGCCCAGGCTGACCGTATGATCATCCGCATCCAGGCGCAGCTCTCCGACTTCCAGAATGTGGGGCGGCGTCAGGTTACCGGTGGCCCGGCGCAAGATGGCCCGTACTCGTGCCACAACTTCAAGCGGGTTAAACGGCTTGGTCAGGTAATCGTCCGCGCCCAGTTCAAAGCCCAGAATACGATCCGAGTCTTCGACTCGTGCGGTCAGCATCAGTATAGGCGTGCTGGCAAGACGTTCGTCGGCGCGCACACGCTTCGTGATCTCCCAGCCATCCCGCTTGGGCAGCATCAGATCGAGCACAATCAAGTCGGGCCGCTCGCGGCGGATGGCGTGCATTGCCTCCTCGCCATCGTAAGCCGTAAAGACTGTCATTCCGGCCTGTTCGAGATACGTTCGCACCAGCCGTACAATCTTCGGGTCATCATCCACGAGCAGAATTCGATAGCCCATCCTGATTGCTCCTGCACGTTTCCACAGAGATTCTAGCATTCCGCGACTATTTCTTCTGAAGTGCGCTGACCGCCTCCTGGACGGTGGTGACTTCTGCCAGTTTTCCTTGCTCCACGAGGTCTTTGATAGCAGCGTCCGGGTCCGTGCCAGTTGGCAAGGCCAATGCTGCAAGCAGCGCCTCGAGTGGGACAGCACACTGGGTACTGACCTCGCGTAGCGTCATTTTGCCCTTGATCTGGTCAGCCGGGAGAGCCTGCTCCGCAGGCTGAGTGGCCGCCTCTTGGCTTTCACCGGTGGGCGTGATGGCGGTGGCACTCGGTGGCTCAGGCGGGTTGGGTGCATCAGCCTCAACAGGGCTTGCCGTACCAGCAGGAAGAGTTGCGTCATTCCCTGGCGTACTGAGTCTGGCGAGCAACGCATCGCGCAGTGCTGAGGTCTCAAAGCCGGGCACGAGTGCTTCCAGGTCCTTGAGGGCTGTGGCTGGCGATATGTCGCCTGGGATCCCGCCCAGCGTATACAACTCGTCCTGGGAAATACGCAGACCGTCCATCACCTGTTGCAGAGTCATCCAGCCCTTGATGTCTTCCGGCGTCATTTCTGACAGATTGGTCGTTGTCCGGCTGCTCGTAGACCAGAGTCCCGTTGCTTGCGCCCCGAACACAGTTCCGAGGAGCGCCACGATGACGATAATCGGCATGACAAATGGATTAACGCGCATCGGAAACCTCCGTGACCTGATTGGGCAGCCGCGCCCGAATACCATCCAGCCAGGTGGGCGCGAGACGCACTTCCAGCGCGCCGTGACGCGGGCAGGTGTCCACGCACGCCAGGCAACCGATACAGTCACTGCTGATGGTCGTTGAGGTAGCGACGGGCAATTTCACTGGACAGGGTCGTTCACAGAGGGCGCAGGCTTTGCACGAGTCGCCAGCGCGCCGTATTCTGAACAGGCTGAACCTTCCGATCAGGCTGATTGCACCACCGAGTGGGCAGGCATAGCGACACCAGGCCCGCTCGACAAAGAAGGATGTGACGAGGACGACGATGAGCGCCACGTAGGACACACCGGCCACTGCCGGGTTGAACTCGAACAGCCAGCCGAGGCCAAACAGCGTCCGGTAGGGATCGATGTCCGCAAACCACAGTTTGACCAGGGCAATCGTCTGGTACAGGATCAGCGCTAACATCACGTACCGGCCATAGCGTAAGACGCGATCCAGCCGCGCTGGAACCTGGATTTCACGAATGTGTAGTTTACGGCGCAACCAGGTGAGGAAATCCATGACTGCGCCAAAGGGACACACCCAGCCGCAGAACGCGCCCCCGGCAATGAGCGTGCCCGCCAGCAGCCCGAACAGAAGCAGCACATTGGATTGGTGCGTTTTGGGCACAAACTGCCCACCCGTTGAGACGAACTGCCAGGCGGTTTCCAGTCCACCGAAGGGACACAACGCATCGATGGAGGCTGTCGTGCCATCTTCAGTCGCCAGATTGTGCGTGATACTCGTGATGATAATGAGTGCACCGAAGGCGAATTGGGTCAGGTGGCGCAACCGTTGTGTCCAGGCCATGCGGCGGCGGCGTGCTGCTGCGGGAGGCAGTGGCTTAACCTGCGCTTTGAGCGTGGACAGGATATTTGAGGGATTCATCGTTGGTTCTCCTGGTTGGCGTAGTAATAAGGTGGAGGGCGAAGTCACCTCCGCCCTCCATCCTCTGCCCTGGTTAGCGGCTCCAGCGTCCGCGTGGCATCCGTGACTGGTTCATGCCCATCCCACAGTGGTCACAAACCCCGTCGTGATCCTCGTCCACGAAGCCCATGCCCATTCCGAAGCCACGCGGCGTGAACTTTTCGTTCAGTTGCGCCGTGACATTGGTCTTCATCGTGGCGAGCCACGCATCGGCCTGTGCCTGGGTCAGGCGTCCAGCCGCAACGGCACTCTTCAACGCTTCGGCGCGCGGGGCGACAAACGCATCGACGATCTTGTCCAGCGCAACGCCCTTGTCTTTCGCCACGTCAGCGATGGTCTTGCCGCTGTTCAGGGTAGCCACCAGCGTCGGCTGATCGATGCCCAGGACCTGGGCAGCTACCGCGACCAGCGAATGCTCCGGCCCACCAAAACCGCCCATGCCCCACGACCCACGGCCCCGCCCATAGGGCTGCGGGCCTTGCCCAGGCCCTTGTGCCGAGGCAACTGTGCCGAGCGCAAGCAAGCCAACCAGGAACGCCACTGCCAGAAGACCGTACTTTGTCCATTTGCCGTTCATGACACACCTCCATGTGTACAGTGCAACGTTATGATTTGAGTGTATTGAGGAGGTATGGAGGATTTATGGAGGAAGGAAATTTTCCCGGATGGGGCCAGGGAGCCGCAGCACAATCAGGTTTCAGCCACCAGTTTCAGGCTGCTAGAATGAATACGAAAACGATACTGGCGGTGATGCCGTGTTTTGCCCTGTGGCTCTGTTTATCCCGCGGAAGGCAGAGCCAGGCAGAGTCAGGTGCTGGTCGCGCCAGACGAAGACGTCTCAAGCACGGCGTGCTCAGGCAGCCCCGGCTCCGCCGCTTCGAGCTGGAATGCCGCAGGCAGGCCCGCCGCCCAGGAACGAATCGCCGTCCAGTTGCGGCGCTCCCCCGGCGGAGCCTGAATGATCAACACGACGAACAGCATGGCCCACCACTTCAGGCGGCCATAGTCCAGGCGGCCACCGAAAACGCCAACACTCACTGGCCTGGCAGGTCGCGTTGCATTGAGAATGGGCTGGACATAATGGGTGAGCCGGGCGTAGCGTTCCCTGAAGCTCAGTCGCCCCTCCTGTCGGGGCGGTTTGGGCAATTTCTCGTCCAGCGTCACCGGCACACCGTCAACGCTCGTCTCGTCCGTTTTCGTCAGGCTCATGCACGTGACGAACACGGCCAGCGGGATACGCTGGAACGCCTTTCGGTGCTTTTTGAGGAAACCCGAAGCGGCGCGGTGCCAGCCCATAATCATCGGGCCGCCGACGACCACGCCGTCATAACCTTCGAGGTCCCTGACTTCGCTGAGTGGCAGGACATCGACCTGCCACCCGCTCTTGGCGATCTCCTCGCCGACGGCGCGGGCAACTTCAACCGTTGAACCGGCCATCGTCGCGTAGGCAACCAGGATTCTCCTCATACTTGGCCTCCTGCTCAGGATCAATTCAGGGCTGCGCTTGACGACATTCTAGTTGACGCTGTGAAAGCCGAGCGTGCGCCACATCACGCGCATCAGTCCGTGAGCGAAGTCCGGCTTCAGGAACTGGTTCGGGCAAGCGCCCGGAATGACGGTGATCCCGTTCTCCCGGCATACTTTCACTGCATCCTGTGACACGCTGGTCATGTTTGCCGCCAGACCGGGCTTCGTTCCCATCAGGCAGTGCATCCAGACCCGCTTGATGCCAAGATCGACGCATTGCTGGACGATCTGGTCGGTGACTGTGGGGCTGGTGAGGATAAAAACGGCATCCGGTTTCTCCGGTATCGACTTCAAGTCCGGGTAGCACGGATCGCCTTCAAAACTCGTCAGGTGGGGATTGACTGCATAGACGGTATAGCCGGCTGCCTTGAACTTGCGGTAGCCGAGGTTGCAGCCGGTCTCGCGCTTATCCGAAACGCCGACGACGGCAATCTTTTTCTGTGCAAGGAAATCTTGCACCAGGGTATCAAGTTTGGACATGAGAACACCTCCCCAAACGCAGCGCTTTACTCTGTCTGCAAGTTAACACACGACAGCGCAACCGTCATCGTCTGAACGAAGCATTCTTGAGGGTGGTTTGTTGCTATATTCTTCGGAGACGGTCTACCCCATTTGTGGTAGATGCCGGCGCAGGGCGAGTTCTGATCTCCGGGATGCACTTTAACGCATTCCTTCATGAGGATTATCACGCCAGATAATCGGCCTGAATCGTGTCTACACTTCACTGGCGTTGTTTCATCCGCCTATGCTATACTCACGGCTGTTGCGGGATCGATCTCCTCTCATTTGGTCAGGACTCTCATGCGACACTTTCTCGAAATAGCAGAATGGTCGACCAGCGAACTGGATCAATTAATCCGATTGGCTGTACACTTGAAATTGGAATGGCAGTCCGGCGGCAACCAGCCGGTCCTCGGCGGGAAAGTGCTGGGCATGATCTTTCAGAAGCCGTCGCTGCGCACGCGGGTCAGCTTTGACGTGGCGATGCTGCACCTGGGCGGCCACGCGCTGTATCTCAGCCCCGCGGAGATCGGCCTGGGGCAGCGCGAGAGCATTGCGGACGTGGCGCGTGTTCTGAGCGGTTATACGCAGGGCATTATGGCGCGCGTGTTCGACCCGGCGCACATCACCGAACTGGCGAAGTGGAGCAGCGTCCCGGTTATCAATGGCCTCAGCGATCACAGTCATCCTTGCCAGGCCCTGGCCGATGTGCTGACGCTGTACGAGCATTTTGGGCAACTGCGAGGGCTGAAGATCGCTTACGTGGGCGATAGCAACAACGTCACGCGCTCGCTGGCCGAGGCGGCGGCGCGCCTGGGGATGAAAATGAGCGTCGCCAGCCCACGCGGCTACCAACTGGATACGGCCACGGTGCAGGCGGTGGCAGCCATGGGGCTTGAGTTGGACATCAGCGATGACCCGGCACGGGCAGTGGCCGGGGCTGATGCCATCTATACCGATACGTGGACGAGCATGGGTCAGGAGCAGGAAGCGGAGGAACGCCGCAAGGTCTTCCCGCCCTTCCAGGTGAACGCCGACTTGTTGCAGAAGGCCGAAAGGCATACCGTTGTGCTGCACTGCCTACCGGCACACCGGGGTGAGGAAATCACGGACGAGGTGGCTGACGGGCCGCAGTCCCTTCTTTTCCCGCAAGCAGCAAACCGCCTGCACGCGCAAAAAGCGATTCTCGTGCGGTTGATGAGCAACAAATACCACTAATCACCAGGGATAGATTGAGCATCGAGAGGGCGGTATGGCAGGTGATCGAGCAGTTTACGAACAGGCGATGAATGCAGGCCATAGCGCAGCCTGGGATCAGGAGTGGGATAAGGCTATCATGGCCTATGCCCGCGCTATTCAGGAATTCCCGGAAGACCCGTCCGCTCACAACAGTTTGGGGCTGGTGCTGCTGCAAGCCGGACGCTACGAGGATTCGTTGAAGGTCTACAGCCGCGCCATCCAGTTAGCGCCCGACGATCCTGTGCCGCTGGAAAAAAGCGCCGACGTTCTGGAGCGCCTGGGGCGTCTACAAGAGGCCGCACAGCGCTACGTGAGCGTGGCCGACATTTACATGGCCGAGCGCGACATGGACAAAGCGATTGGCAACTGGGAGCGCGCCACCCGCCTGACGCCCGGTATGCTCAAGATTCACTATCTGCTGGCGCAGGCTTACGAGCGCACCGGGCAGAAGCGTTCCGCGGTGCGCGAGTACCTGACGCTGGCCTTCAACTTCCAGCGCGGCGGCGATAAGCAGCGTGCGCTGCAAGCTGCCGAGCGCGCCAAACGGCTGGAACCGACCAGCCCGCAGGTCTTGAACAGCATCCAGGCCATCCAGTCTGATGCCCTGATGATGATCCCGGACATTGAGCCGGATACGCAGCCTGCGGCGCGCGCCCAGGACTTCAGCGCGATGGAAGAAGAACTGACAGCGGGCGACTCGAACCCGAAAGGGCCGCTGGGCGAGACGGTTGACAAAGCGCTGGCCGTGCTGGCCGAATATGTTCTAAGCGGCGACCTGAGCGCTGCCTCAGCCCAGGTGATTCAGGGCATTGAGTTGCAGAAGATCGGCGAGTATGCGTCGGCAGCCGAGTCGTTTGAGAAGGCCGAAACTGCCGGGCTGCGCAACGGGGCCATGTACCTGTGTATGGGTGCGGTGTACGTCGAACTGCAACGCTGGGCAGACGCGCAGAAGTACCTGGAACGGGTTAAGGAAGAAACCGATTACCGGGCCGGCGCAGCGCACGGCCTGGGGCTGGCGCTGATGGGCCTCAAAAAGCAGCAGCAGGCGGCGGAACAACTGATCACGGCGCTGCGGCTGGTCGATACGGGCCTGGCGAACAACGCGGACGAAGCCAAAGAACTGAATGTCGTGTACGACACGCTGCTCAGAAGCACCCGTAACCGCCAGGAAGCCGATTTGACCGCGATGAACAAGCAGTTTGCGGACTGGCTGACCGGCAAGGACTGGAAAGTGCGCATCGCCGAAACACGGCGCTCGCTGGCCGAACGGCTGGCAACCGAGGGCGAAGAGGTGATCGCCGACTACGTTGGCAAGACCGAAACGGTGGATCTGATCGCACGCATCGACAGGTACATCAAGCAGCGAATGCTGACACTGGCGATGGACGAGGCATTCCGGGGTATTGAGCAAGAGCCAACGTTCCTGCCCTTGCACCAACGTGTGGCGCAGATCCTCATGGAGGAGGGGCGCATCCAGGCGGCCATCACCAAGTACAACATGGTTGCCAACAGCTTCCTGGCTCGTGACGAAACGGCGCGCGCGGCGGAAATCCTGAACGAAGTGATCGCCATCGCGCCCACCGACATCAATTTGCGGACGAGCCTGATTGAATTGTTAGAAAAAGAACAGCAGTGGGATAAGGTGCTGGACGAGTATGTTAAGCTGGGCGAGGCATACCAGGAACTGGCCGATCTGGAACAGGCGCGGGCCACATACCAGGAAGCGGTGCGGCTTGGTCAGAGGATCAACGCGGCTCCTGAACGGCGCGCCCAGGTGCTGCACCGTATCGGGGACATCGACACGAGCCGCCTGGACATGCGGCAGGCGGTCCGTACCTACGAGCAGATTCGCACTATCCTGCCTGACGACGAAAAGGCGCGCCGCCAGTTGGTCGAGCTGAACTACCGGCTCAACAACACGCTTGAGGCTGTGAAAGAACTGGACGGTCTGCTGCGGCTGTACGCACAGCAAAAGCGTGGTGACATGATCGTCAGCACTCTGGAACAGATGGTGACAGATCATCCGAATGACATGGCGCTGCGTTCGCGCCTCGCCGCCGTGTATCGCCAGACCAAACGCAACGCCGACGCCATCGCTCAACTCGACGCACTGGGAGAATTGCAACTTCAAGCCGGGCTGTATCAAGATGCCTGTGCGACGATCAAGCAGATCATTAGTTTGCAGCCAGCGGACGTGGAGCAGTATAAGAACCTGCTCTCGCAGCTTGGCTGCTGAGAGAAGCGACAAGTATCGGGCCGATGTGTGGTGAACTGTGCTGGACATTCGAAGCGAACTTCAACGCGGCTGCGATACTCGATATCCTGGTCGTGGCAACGATCATTTTCGGGACGAGCCTGCTGCTGCGCGGAACACAAGCAGTGGCGCTGCTGCGCGGCGTCCTGATTCTGTTTGTCGTCGTCGGCGTCACCGCCACTGTTTTTCCACTGGTCGGCTTCCGCTGGCTGCTCGGCAATCTGGTTACGGCGGCAGCCGTCGCCATCCCGGTCATTTTCCAACCGGAACTTCGGCGTGCGCTGGAACGGTTGGGGCGCGCCGGCTTCGTGTTCAGCTCGCGCAACACTCAGGCCGCTCTGCGCATGAAGATCATCGACGACGTGTGTGCGGCAGCGGCCCGCCTCTCGGAGCGCCGTCAGGGAGCGCTGATCGTCCTGGAACGCGAGACGGCCCTCCAGGAGTACATCGACACGGGCGTCGTCCTGGAAAGTGAAGTCAGCCCGCAGCTTCTGTTGACAATCTTCTGGCCCAAGACCGAACTCCACGACGGCGCGGCCATTCTGCGCAACGGAAAGATCGCGGCGGCGGCCTGCGTACTGCCGCTCTCGTCGGGGCGTAATCTGGCGGATCGTAAAATGGGCACGCGCCACCGCGCCGCGCTCGGCATCAGCGAGGTCAGCGACGCTGTATGCGTCGTCGTCTCCGAAGAAACCGGGCAAATCTCCGTCGCCAACGGCGGGCGCATGATCCGCCGCCTGGATGCGACCCGGCTGCGCACCATCCTGGCCGCTTTCTATGGCGAAGCCCAGCAGGCCGCCCGGATGCCCTGGACGCCGCTGGTCAACCGCATTCGCGCCCTGGTCAGCCGGACACCCCTACCGTAGCCCAAACCGCGAATTGCTGTGAATTGTAAGCAATCGGCAAGAAGCGATAAGATTAGCCTATTCGCTGATGGCCGGTGAAAGAGCGATCTGATGCAGACTCGTCCGGGGGTGTCCCGGTTTATTCTCGACAATCTGGGCTGGATGCTCAGTTCGCTGGCGGTGGCCGTTGTGATCTGGTATGCAGCGGTCAGCGCGCAGAACCCGGTTGAGCAGCGGCGCTTCCCGGCCCGGCTGCCGATCCAACTGTTGAAAGACGACTCGCTGCTGGTCGTGAATAACCCGCCGGATACAGCATTGGTGACCATTCGCGCTCCCCGCTCGGTGTGGGACGTGCTGGAAGCCGAGGACATCACCGTTACCGCCGATCTGACCAAGCTCGCACCGGGAACGCACAAGGTCGTCTTGCAGGGCGTCCTGTCGCCGTCTCGGCAGGGGATGGTGACCGACATCCAGCCTGCCGAGATCACGGTTGAACTGGCACGGCGCTTCGAGCAATTGGTCAACATCGATGTGATTCGCACGGCAGAGCCGCCGCCGGGCCTGACTTCGTCCTACACGTTAAGCGATAAAGAAGCGCGCATCGTCGGGCCGGAGAACAAAGTGAAGCAGGTGGTAGGTGCACAGGCACGGATCAGCCTGCAAGATCAACGGACGGGCTTTTCTCGCACTGTGCCGGTGCTTCCGGTTGATGCGAACAACAAAGAAGTGTTGGGGGTCACGGTGACGCCTGCCGAGGTCACCGTGACGGTGGACATCCAACCACGCCCGGACGTGACGGAGCTATCCGTCGTGGCCCGGTTAACGGGCGAACTGCCACCCGGCTACCTGCGTCGCAACTACACCTGGGAACCCAAGACGGTGGGCGTGCGTGGAGATCGGGCTACGATTGAAAGCATGAACGGCCTGATCCCGACGGAACCCATCGACCTGACGGGCAAGACCCAGACCTTTACGCAGAGTGTCAAGCTGGCGCTGCCGCCGGGCGTTACGCTGGTCGAAGCGGTGGACATCTCCGTGACGGTGGAGATCGAGCCGATCCTGGGCAGCCGCGAGTTCGATAATATTCCTGTGCAGCCGCAGGGCCTGGACAGCGCCGATTACGCGATCACTATCCAGCCAGATCGGGTCAACGTGATCGTGAACGGGCCGCAGCCGGTGCTGGATACGCTCACCGCCAGCGACATCAGCGTCATCGCGCCTCTGAGCGGCTACAGCGCAGGCAAAAACCCGGTCACACTCCGGGCGTCTGTCGCCCGACCAGAGATCAAGAGCAGCGACATCGTTATTCCGAACGCCCGCGCCGAGGTGACGATTGTGGCGCGCCACCCGACGCCGACTCCTGCACCCGGCCCGACCCGGACACCCGCGCCCACGAGTGCCGCCACCGAAACTGCAACGCCGATACCATCATAGGCGTATCCTGGCCCAGGCGGTACAATCCAATACAAGTTGACTTCACCCCCTCTCCGCAAGCAGAGAGTGAACTGCACGGCAATGCATTGGGGGAGGTAAAGAATGCGAATGTCTGGCCGAATGAGAGCGTATGCGTAAACCGATTGTGGCAATCGTCGGGCGGCCCAACGTGGGCAAATCGACTCTGTTTAACCGGCTGATCGGCGAACGCAAGTCCGTCACCTCGGACATCCCTGGAACGACGCGAGATCGTATCCTGGGCGATGCCGATTGGCGCGGGGTGACGTTTACGGTGGTGGATACGGGTGGCATCGAAGTTTACGAGCCGCGAGGCGCGCGAGATATTGCGCCGCTCTCCGAGGGCAGCGTAGAGTTCATCCCGCAAATCCGCGCCCAGGCGCTGACCGCCGTCCAGGAAGCCGACCTGGTGCTGCTGATGGTCGATGCCGAGCAGGGCATTACCGCTGCCGACGAGGAGATCGCGGAGATTCTGCGCAAGACCGAAAAGCCGATCCTGATCGCGGCCAACAAAGCCGATAACGAAAAGCGCCGCGTCGATGCGGTGGAGTTTTACGCGCTGGGCGTGGGCAAGGAAGTCTACCCGATCAGCGCCATTCACGGCACGGGCACGGGCGACCTGCTGGATGGCATCGTCGAAGCACTCGGCAACGCGCCGAAGGAAGACCTGGAAGAAGAGGACGAGAGCCTCAAAATTGCTATTGTCGGGCGGCCCAACGTGGGCAAATCCAGCCTCTTGAACCGCCTGCTCGGCGAGGAGCGGGCCATCGTCAGCCCCATCGCCGGGACGACCCGCGACTCGATTGACACGAAACTGACCTGGGAAGGAATGCCTGTTACCCTGATCGATACGGCGGGCATTCGGCGGCGCGGCAGCATCGAACCGGGCATCGAGCAGTTCAGCGTCATCCGCGCCTACAAGGCGCTCGAACGGGCCGACGTGGCCCTGCTGATCATCGACGCCGTAGAAGGCGTGACGGCACAGGATACGCACATCGCGGGCATGATCAAAGACGCCAGCCGCAGCGTCGTGATCGTCGTCAACAAGTGGGACGCCGTCGAAAAAGACGAGGAGACGATGAAGCAGTTCACAGCGTTGATCCAGCACCGTTTTGACTTCATCGCCTACGCGCCGATTCTGTTCATCAGCGCCAAGACCGGCCAGCGCATCCATACGGTGCTGCCGACGGCGGCGCGGGTGCAGGAAGAACGCCTGACACGCATCCCGACCAGCGAGCTGAACAACCTGATCCGCGAGGCGATGCTCAAACACGCCCCGCCAAGCCGCACCGGGCGCAGACTCAAAATCTATTACGGGACCCAGGTGCGCGTTGACCCGCCGACGTTCCTGTTTCACGTCAACGACACGGAACTGGTTCACTTCTCCTACGAGCGCTACCTGGAAAACCAGATTCGGGAGCACTACGGCTTTCTTGGCACGCCCATCCGGTTGAGCTTTCGGCCCCGCTCGCGGGGGGACAAAGAGGGCTAATTCCCTGCTTCGCCGGCCCGGCAGAATCTCTTTGTGCCGCCGTTCGACGTAGGCCTGCAATTCCTCGGCAATGGCCGGATCGAGCGCCCGGCACAGTGGCCGGGTTCGGGCCATACGTGGTTAGCTTTCTACGTGCTGCCTCGAGCAGCTTACGGAAAGTTTATACAGAGTAACGCGCGACGTGTCAAAATGCCTCTGTTCGTCAGGGCTGCCTCTATCTGCTCCGGCAAAACTCTGCCCCTCGCTCATTGGCTGCCAAACGGCTATAATCGTTCCAGCAGGAAGGACATAACGGAACGATGCACCCTAAAGAGAGACTACAAGAAGACCTGAAGGCGGCCATGAAGTCCGGCGATACGCAGCGCAAGGACGCACTGCGTTTCATCACGGCGGCTATCAAGCAGGTCGAGATCGACACCCGCACGCAGCTCACCGAGGAGCAGACCTATGGCGTGCTCATGACCGAGGCCAAGAAGCGCCGGGACAGCATTGCCGAGGCGCGCAAAGCCGGGCGGAACGACCTGGCCGACAAGGAGCAGATGGAACTTGAACTGATCGAGTCGTACCTGCCCAAGCAACTGAGCCGCGCAGAGCTTGAGGACGAGGCACGCAAGGCCATCGCAGAATCCGGGGCGAAGACGGCCAAAGATATGGGCAACGTCATGAAGGTGCTGATGCCGCGTGTGAAGGGCCGGGCTGACGGCAAGCTCGTCAACGAGGTCGTGAAATCGTTGTTGAACGGATAGCAGGATTGCGGCGTCATCCGTCACCCAAAGGGATGAGGATGCGCGAGCCATGAATACGTTCACCGAATCGCCAATTGGTCGCCGGGTGATCCTGATCATCCTGGGGGCGGCTTTTATCGTCAGCGCCACCGCTATCGTGGCCTACAGCGCATTTGCGCCATCGGGCAGTGTGGCCCTGGTTGCGGGGCAGGTGGCCCCTGCCGATATTCTTGCGCCGCGCAGTGTCAGCTACGAAAGCGAAGTGCTGACCCGGCTGGCGCGGCAAGCCGCCGCCGATGCCATCCGCGACGTGTACGATCCGCCCAATCCCAACATCCTGCGCCAGCAGGTACAGCTTGCCCGCAATGTCCTGGATTACATCAATAACGTTCGCCACGATACATTCGCCAGCCTGGCTCAGAAGCGGGCCGATCTGGCCGCCATCAATGCGGTGCACCTGAACCAGGACATCGCCACACGGCTGCTGACGCTGCCCGACGACGCCTGGAAAGATGTGGACGAACAGGTGATGGGCTTGCTAGAGCGGACCATGCGCGACGAGATCCGCGAGGAAAACCTGCCGGAAGTCTACGCCACGCTGCCCAACCGCGTGGGCGTGACCATTGACGAGGAGCAGGCCGGCCTGATCACGGCGCTCGTCAAAGACCTGATCAAGCCCAACACGTTCTACAACGAAGAACGTACCCGTGAGGCCCGCAAGGCGGCAGCGGCGGCGGTGGCGCCGGAGACGCGCACCTTTGCGCAGGGCCAGATCGTGGTGCGTGCGGGAACCATTGTGACTGATGCCGACGTCGAGGCGCTGGCGCAGCTCAAACTGCTGCAATCCCCGGATCGGCGTGCCCAGGCACTGGCCGGCGGCTTTCTGTCGGTGTCGCTGGTCAGTAGCCTGGGCCTGGTGTACCTGCGGCGCTTCCACGCCACCTTGTTCCACGATGTGCCCACGATGGTACTGATCGGTGGACTGCTGCTGGTGTTCCTGGCGGGCGCTCGCGTCTTTGCATCCGCAGGTGAGTTCCAGTCGTACCTGTACCCGACGGCAGCCCTGTCTTTGCTTATCGTGGCAGTGGCCGGGCCGCAAGCGGCTATTGCCGTCACCGCAGGGCTGGCCGTATTCGTCGGGCTGCTGAACGGCGGATCGCTGGAATTTGCGGTGCTGGTTGCCGTCAGCGGCATGGCCGGGATTCTCAGCCTGAATCGCGTGGAACGGCTCAACGCCTATTTTGTGGCCGGGCTGGTGATCGGCGTGGCGAACGTCACGGTGGGTCTGGTGTTTGTACTGCTGCAAGGCGTGGCCGACCCGGTCCGCATCCTGACAGTGCTGGTCGCCGGGCTGCTCAACGGCCTTCTTTCGGCGGGGCTGGCAGTGGTCGGCCTGTATCTGATCAGCAGCGCCTTTAATTTGCCGACACACGTCCGGCTGATTGAACTTTCGCAGCCCAACCAACCCCTGCTCCAGCGTCTGCTGCGCGAAGCGCCCGGAACCTACCAGCACAGCCTGCAAGTTGCCAACCTGGCCGAACTGGCCGCCGAACGGATTGGCGCAAATGCCCTGCTGATGCGTGTGGCCGCGCTGTACCACGACATCGGCAAGATGGCCTACCCGCACTTTTTCGTCGAAAACCAGGCCGAGGGCGTCAATCCCCATGATGCGCTGAATGACCCGCAGCAAAGCGCGCACATCATCATCGGGCACGTGACGGAAGGGGAGAAACTGGCGCGCAAATATCGCCTGCCGACGGCTCTGATCGACGCCATTTCGCAGCATCACGGCACGCTCTCGGTGCTGTACTTCTACGGCAAGGCACTGGAAGCGGTCAATTTTGACCCGGCCAAAGTGGACAAGCCCGCCTTCTGTTACCCCGGCCCGCGCCCGACGACCCGCGAAGCTGGCATTCTGATGCTGGCCGACGCCAGTGAAAGCATTGTTCGCGCCAAGCGCCCGCGCACCAAACAGGAGATCGAAGACATCATCGTCAGCATCATCGAATCGCGGGTGGCCGAGGGCCAGCTCGATAACACGCCGCTGACCATGAACGACTTGAAAGTGATCCGCGAGGTCTTTGTCTCGACGCTACAGGGCGTTTTCCACCCGCGCATTGTCTACCCGACGCTCGTCCTGACGCCTGTACCCGAACCGCCAGCCCTGCCGCCTGTCACCTCATCGGGGGAGATCAGGCCATGACGACGTTTGCTGTAGAGTTCCAGGATCGGTACGGCGTTGAGGATTTCCCGGCAGAGCGGGTGAGCGAGGCCATACGCTACGTATTGGCGCAGCACGCAGTCGAGGAGGGGAGCGCCATCACCGTCGTCATTACCAGCGATGACGAAGTGCGCCGTTTGAACGCGCAGTTTCGCGGTGTGGAAGCGCCCACCGACATTCTGTCTTTCCCGGCGGAGCCGCTGCCCGACGAGATTGAAGACGAGGAGGCCCCGTATCTGGGCGATCTGATCATCGCCTATCCCTATGCCTCGCGGCAGGCACAGGAGGCCGGGCACGCCCTGGACGACGACCTGGTGCTGCTGGCAATTCACGGCACACTGCATCTGCTGGGCTACGATCATGACAACGCCGACAACCAGGAAGCGATGTGGGCGGAACAGGCCGAGGCGCTGGCCGCTGCCGGAATCAGCTTTGACGTGCCGCGCTTTGCGTTTGGAGACGGCGGTGATTCCTGAGAAGCGTCCCGGTTGGTTCAGCCGCCTGTCCTTTCACCCCGACGTGAAGGCGACGCTGTCCACCAACCCGGACGGCTACAGCCCGATCACCAGCAAGAGCCGCATCGCCAGCTTTCGTTACGCGCTGGCGGGCTGGCTGTTCATGCTGCGCTACCAGAAAAACGTCCGTATTCAAGCGGCAGCGTCGATCCTCGTCTTTGCGGTTGGGCTGTGGCTGACGCTGACGCCGGTGGAATGGGCTATCCTGATCCTGATCATCACCATCAACTGGATGACCGAGTTTCTCAACGCCGCCGTCGAAGCAGTGGTCAACCTCGCCAGCCCGACCATTCACCCGATGGCTCGCGTCGCCAAAGACGTGGCAGCAGCAGCCACCCTGCTCGCTGCCGTCGCGGCGGCCATCATCGGCGGGCTGATCCTGGGGCCACCCCTGCTGGAACGACTGGCGCCGCTCATTGCGCGCGCGCTGCGCCTGGCCCCCTGACTCCGCATCTGTTACCCGCCAACCGGACAGGAAAGTGTCGAACGGCGGCTTCGTCCGAGGAACACCAAATTCGTGACCATTGGCCCGGTTCAGTGTTATGGTTCCCAGTGGGTGGCATCTAGCGAGAAAGCACAACATGGTCGAACTTACCAATACGCAGAACAGCCAGGTCATGCGATGGGTCTTGATCACCTTGCTCGTCGTGGTAGTCAGCCTTGCCACATGGCTCGTCCGCGACATTCTGATGTTGACGCTCACCGCTGTGATCTTCGCTGTGCTGCTGACCACGCCCGTTCGCTTCATGGTACGGCGCGGCATTCGACGGCCCATGGCGGTGCTGCTCACCCTGGCCCTGGTCATCGTGCTGATCGGCGCGGCAACGGCGCTGCTGCTGCCCGGGTTGCTCGACCAGTTTCGGACGCTGGTGGTCGATTACATCCCGGGCGCGGCCCGGCAACTGCAAACCGAGCTTCAGGCTGACAACCTGTATACCCGGTTCCCATTTCTCAAGGGGATCGACCTCAAGGCCCTGACCGACCAGATTTCAACGCAATTCCTGGGCGGGCTGGCAAACGTTACCTCCCAACTCTTTCCATTTGTGGGCAGCCTGGCAAGCGTGCTGCTGAGTGTCCTGATCGTGCTCTTCCTGGCGCTGTACTTCATCGCCGACCCTGACGTTCACCAGCGGGGGTTGATTCGGCTCTTTCCGCTCCCCTACCGCCCGCGCGCGCAGGAGATTCTGAGCAAGCTAGACCTGGTGCTGCGCAAGTTCCTGCAAGCCCAGATCGTTTTGATGCTGCTGATAGGGGTAAGCACGGGCGTGGCGCTGTGGGTGATCGGGATGCCGCTGGCGGGGGTCCTGGGGACGATCACCGGGCTGTTCTCGTTCGTTCCGAATTTCGGGCCGCTGGTCGCGCTGGTTCCAATTCTGGCCGTTGCGATCATTAACACACCGGAAAAGATCGGGCTGATCATCGTCGTCTATTACGTGTTGCAGTTTATCCAGAGCCAGTTGGTGACACCCCTGCTGATGGGCCAGGAAGTGAATTTGCCGCCTGCCGTCATTTTGTTATCGCAGATCGTCGCGGGGATATTTTTCGGATTTTTGGGGCTGCTGCTGTCGGTGCCACTGGCGGCCATTGTGCTGGTTCTGGTGCAGGAAATTTACATCAAGGACATTCTCGGCGACAGGCAGTACGATGGTCAGGCGGTGGTCAGCGAGGTCGGCATCGAGCCTGATGGGGTGTAGCGCCTGGCTACCCGGCGCTTGCCTGACGGCTCATTGCGCACTCAACTGCTCGTGGTTATCATTGGCCCACAATCATCCTGGTGCACCAACTACGCCAGAAAGGGATAATTAATGAACATAAAGCACATGCGGTTGATGGCGCTGTGTGTTGCCCTGGTGGTCATGGCAGGCATCTTCGCTTTCCGCCCGACGCTGGCGCAAGACCAACAATTCGGCTCCAACTGGCAGGGCTTTTACTGGAACAATCAAAATTTCAACGGCAACCCGGTGGTTGCCCGCATCGACAACGCCATCAATTTTAACTGGCAGACAGGTTCGCCCGACCCGGCTGTCCCATCGGATCACTTCTCCGCGCGCTGGGCAAACACCCTCAACTTCCCGGCGGGCACGTACCGCTTCCGGGCCGGGGCGGATGACGGCATCCGGGTCGCCATTGACGGCAACCTGATCATCAACATGTGGAACGATGCGGTCAACGGCTTCCAGGTCGGCCAGAACGACATTCCGCTGACCGCGGGCAACCACACCATTATCGTTGACTACTACGAAAACGTGGGCAATGCGGGCGTTCAATTTAGCTGGACAGCCGTGAGCGGCGGCGGCATCGTGGGCGCTGTAACGACGCCGACGCCAGCGCCAGCGCCCGGTACGAGCGCGATCCCGACACCCACCGGCCCGGCTGGGCTGCCCGTCAGCGCTATTAAGGCGGTGATCATCGTCGATCTGGCAAACGTGCGCAGCGGCCCCTCCACCAATTCGACACCTATTGCCGAGGTACGTCGTAACGAACAGTTTGGGGTCGTTGCCAACAATGGCGCGAACACGTGGTTCCTGATCCAGCTTAAGGACGGCAGGCGCGGTTGGATCTTCCGCCGGATGATCTACCTCTACAACGGCGACTGGACGAAGCTGCCGGTCACGCAGGCCGGGGTTGAGCCGCCAGGGGCGCTGGTGGACGTGCACGGCGTGGCCCTGGTGCAGACGCTGGTGCGGAACGCGCCGAGCAAGACGCACAGCGACAAAATCGGCGCGATCAACCAGGGGCAGGAATTCAAAATCTTGCGACTGAGCCGCAACCGGGCCTGGGTCTTCGTGGATGCTGATGGTTTGCAGGGTTGGGTGTATCTGCCCAATGTGAAGATCGTGTTTGGCAACCTGGGGCGGCTGCCCGTCGGGAATTAGGGGTTAACCTCAGCCCCTCTCCGCAAGCAGAGAGGGGACTTCAAAAGCACGTTAAATCAGAGGAGATTCTCGTCAGTCCATCGCGGGTTGGAGCAGCGCAGCGCCCGTGCTGACGGGTTGTTGCGCCGCCGGGCGCTGCCGCATCTCGGCCTCAAGTTCCAGCAAGCGCCGCTTCCACTCGACGCCCCAACGATAGCCGGCCAGCGTCCCATCCTGCCGGATCACGCGGTGGCAAGGGATGGCGATTGCCAGATTATTGGCCGCACAGGCCGAGGCGACGGCCCGCACCGCTCCCGGACGGCCCAGACGCGCAGCCAGTTCGGTGTACGAAATGGTCTCGCCTGGCTCGATCCGCTGTAATTCGGCCCAGACCTCGCGCTGGAAGGTTGTGCCAAGCAAGATGTCCAGCGTCGGACAGAAGTTGGCCGAACGCTCATCCAGGAACGCCACGAGTTGATCGGCGTAGGGTTGCAGCGGCACCGTGTCCTCGCACAATTCGGCGTGCGGGTAATCCTTGCGTAGCTCGGCGATCTTCTCTGCCAACTGCTCCTCGGACGGGTTCGCGCCGCAGATGCGCAGCGAACACAGCCCGCGCCGTGTGGCCGCAAGCTGCACGACCCCAAGCTGCGTGTGGAAAAAGCCAAAGTCGATGTGCACGCCCGCACCACGCCGCCGCAGTTCACCGGGCGTCATCCCGGAGCGGGCCAGCACGGCGTCGTGCAGGCGGCCCGGGCTGGTAAAGCCCGCCTTCGTGGAGGCCGATAACACGTCGTCGCCTTCCAGGAGCAACTGGCGGGCGCGATCCCACTGGCAATCGCGGAAGTAGCGCGCCGGGCTGGTGAAGTACTTCTCACGGAAAAGGCGCTCCGTCTGGCGGCGGCTCCAATGTGAGATTGCCAGCAGCCGGTCCATATCCAGCCGTTCCCGCCCATCAGCAGCCTGCTTGCGTATCTCCTGCGCAACTTCCTCCAGAATACGGTCTTCAGGATAGACGGTCATGTTTTTTCTCCCGGAATTTCCAGCACAAGCGGCGCTTTGCCCATTGACGTGACGACGACAGCATCCTTGCCGCGCTTGAACGACGCGCGTTCGCCGTTGTTCAAGATAATATCTTTCCCGTCAAAGGTCACCCAGGCGCGGCCAGAGACAACCCACATATCGCGGCACGCGCGCGGTAAACGGAATACGTCTCCTCTGTTGAGCGTCAGGCTGCGGGTTACAATGATCGGATTGACCGTGCGCTCAAGGGCAGGTAGTATCGCTAGACGCATCGCTTTTCTCTCCATTCCGATTGGCCTTCCTATTGTCTCATACAGAGGGCTTCCAAAACCACCCGCTGTGCGACATAGACCGGGACAATCGTGCCGGAGTAGATAGGACAATTAACCTCGCCGATCCATTTCCCCGAATCGGGCAACGCGAACCACATTGAATAACTTAGATGTTGTGGCTGCGCGATATTTTACATTGTTGTCCTATCAATACCTGCCCGGTTGCGGTATACTTTGCGGTGTTCGTGGGAGGAAAGGCGCTCTCCCACGCTTTTGTTGACGCAAGTCAGTCAGGCGGCGAATGGAAGTCCCACACATCCGAAATTTCTGCATCATCGCCCATATCGATCACGGCAAGAGCACGCTGGCGGATCGTCTGCTGCAAGTGACCGGCACGATCTCTGACCGGGACATGCAAGAACAAGTGCTGGACAGCATGGAATTGGAGCGCGAGCGCGGCGTCACGATCAAGGCGTCGGCAGTGCGCATGAATTACACGGCGCAGGATGGGCAGAACTACGAGATCAACCTGATCGACACGCCCGGTCACGTCGATTTCACTTACGAGGTCAGCCGGGCGCTGCAAGCCTGCGAGGGCGCGGTGCTGGTGGTAGACGCCAGCCAGGGGATCGAAGCGCAAACGCTGGCGAACCTGTACCTGGCGCTGGACAACAACCTGGAGATCATCCCGGTCATCAACAAGATCGATCTGCCTGCTGCCCGCCCGGACGAGATCGCCCAGGAACTGGAAGACCTGCTCGGCATCGCCAAACAGGACATGATCAAGGTCAGCGCCAAGACTGGCTTCAACGTCGAAGCGGTGCTGGACGCCGTCGTGAAGCGTGTGCCGCCGCCCAAAGGCGACCCGGATGCGCCGCTGCAAGCCCTGATCTTCGACAGCCATTACGACAGCTATAAGGGCGTGATCGCCTACGTGCGCATTGTCAGCGGCAAGATGGGGCGCAAGGACAGCCTGCGGCTGATGTCTACCAACATCGTGGTGGACCCGGTGGAGATCGGTGTGTTCAGCCCGAACATGAAGGAGACCGACCAGTTGCAGGCGGGCGAGGTCGGTTACGTGGCGACGGGCCTCAAGACAGTGCGCGAGTGCCGGGTGGGGGACACGATCACCACGAAGGTGGATGGGGCGTCTGAACCGCTGCCCGGCTATCGGCAGGTCAAGCCGATGGTCTTCGCGGGCTTTTACCCCGTGGAAGGTGAAGACTACCCCGCCCTGCGTGACGCGCTCGACAAGCTGCAACTGAACGATGCCTCGCTGGTTTACGAGCCGGAAACGTCGCAGGCCCTCAACTTCGGCTTCCGAGTGGGTTTCCTGGGCCTGTTCCACATGGATATCGTCCAGGAGCGGTTGGAACGTGAATACGGCCTGGACATCCTGGCAACTGCGCCGAGCGTGGAATACCAGGTGGTACTGCGCTCCGGCGAGACGATCACGATTGACAGCCCCGCCGAATTGCCCGACGAAAGCCTGATCGAGGAAGTGCGCGAACCCTGGATGAAGATTTCGATCTTCACCCCCGACGACTACATCGGCCCGATCATGGAACTGGTCACGAAGAAGCGCGGCCAGTACATCAGCATGGAATACCTGGACAGCTCGCGGGTGGTGCTGACCTATACGCTGCCGCTGGCCGAACTGATCGTTGATTTCTATGACCGCCTGAAGTCGATCACGAAAGGCTACGCCAGCCTGGACTACACCTTTGAGGCATACAAGCCCGATGCGCTGGTCAAGCTGGACGTGCTGGTCAACAACCAGCCAGTGGACGCGCTGGCGATGATCGTCCACCGCGACGACGCCTACCACAAGGGGCAGCGGCTCGTTTCCAAGCTCAAAGAACTCATTCCGCGCCAGATGTTCCCGGTGCCAATCCAGGCCGCCGTCGGCAAGCGCGTCATCAGCCGCGCCGACGTGAAAGCCGCCCGCAAGGACGTGCTCGCCAAGTGCTACGGCGGCGACATCACGCGCAAGAAAAAACTGCTCGAGAAGCAGAAGAAGGGCAAGAAGCGCCTGAAGATGATCGGCAACGTCGAAGTGCCGCAGGAAGCCTTCATGGCCGTGCTGCGGCTGGACGAGGAAGAATAGGCAATTGGCCGATGCGCACGGGCAGCATTCGTGCGCCTCATTCCCGGCCTGCCAGCGAATCGGCAACCAGGTTGGTCGCCAGCACCGTCAGCATGATCGCCACGCCCGGCGCGATCACGGCCCAGGGTGCGATGCGGAACGCCTGCCGTCCCTCGGCCAGCATGGTTCCCCACTCCGGTGCAGCCGGGTCGCCGCCAAAACCCAGGAAGTTGAGCGTGGCCGCGTTCAGGATAGCCCAACTGAGGGTGACGGTGGCAAAAGCCAGCAGCGTGCCAAGCATATTGGGCAGAATGTGAGCCGCGAGAATAGCGCGGGGCGTGGCCCCGATGGCCCGCGCCGCTTCGACGTAGGGCCGGCTGCGCACGTCTCTGGCTGCTGCTCGTGCTACCCGCGCATAGGCTGGCAGCCCGGCCACGCCTGCCGCGATCCCAACCGCCAGCGAGCCACTGCCGAGCAGTGCGATCACACTCAGAGCCAGGAGCAGGCCGGGGAAAGCCAGTAGCGCGTCGATCACTACGCTGACGGCCTGATCGAACCAGCCACCGACGTAGCCGGCCAGCGTGCCGATCAGCAGCCCTGGCCCCACAGCCAGCGCCAGCGCCAGCAGTGCGATGGTTAGCGTCCGCCGCCCGCCGAACAACACGCGGCTGTAAACGTCGCGCCCCAGCAAGTCTGTCCCCAGCCAGAACTGGGCCGAGGGCGGGCGTAACTCCTGACCCGTCACAGCATCAAGCGGATCGTGCGGCGCGATCCAGGGCGCAAGCAGGCTGATCGCGGCGATCAGAACAAGGAAAAAGATGGGCAGCATACGCCGAACGCGGGACACTCGTGCTGGCTCCTCCGTACTTGAACGAGGAGAACGATAACCTGTGAAGGGAAAGCAGATCAAGAGAAAGACCCGAAGAACTGTCCTGCTTCCGTTGTTGTTTCGATGTTGAAGAAGACGTCGCACGCTGTGTCGGAACGAATCGGGGCGAAGTGCGCAGATTCGACTTGACTTAGAGCGCGCTCTAAGTGGTAGACTGCGAGGCACTGTCCAACCGGGTGGGGGAACCGCCTGGGGACCCAAAAAGCGCTTCATTAACGTGTCAGGAGAGATAAACATGGAATTTCGCTTCTTAGGCAGAACAGGCTTGAAGGTCAGCGAACTCTGTCTGGGTGCAATGACCTTTGGCCGCGAGGCCACCGAGGAGACCAGCATCAAAATGCTGGATCGTTTTGTGGAAGCTGGTGGCAACTTCATCGACACGGCCAACGTTTACAGCCAGGGCGTCTCGGAGGAGATCGTCGGGCGCTGGCTGAAGGGCAAACGCCGCGACGACTTCGTGATCGCCACCAAAGTACGCTTCCCGATGGGCGCTGGCCCCAACGACGTGGGCCTCAGCCGAAAGCACATCCTGGCTCAGATCGAGGCCAGCTTACGGCGATTGGGCACAGACTACATCGATCTGTACCAGGTTCACTGCTGGGATCGCGCCACGCCGCTCGTCGAAACGTTGAGCACGCTGAATGACATCGTGCGCAGCGGTAAGGTGCGCTATATCGGGGCCAGCAACTACGGCGGCTGGCACTTGCAGAAAGCCATCGACATTTCCCGAAATATGGGTTGGGAGGCCTTCACGTGCTTGCAGCCGCTTTACAACCTGCTGGATCGCTCACTGGAATGGGAACTGGTTTCGCTGTGCCTGAACGAAGGGCTGGGCATCATCCCCTGGAGTCCGCTGCGGGGTGGGTGGTTGAGCGGGAAGTTCCGCCGGGGCATGGCCGCGCCACCGGAAGGTACGCGCATCAAGACCGCCGAAGAGCAGGGGTGGAGCGAGTCGTGGAGCCGCTACAACACCGAAGCCACCTGGAAAGTGATCGACACGCTGCTTGAGGTGGCGAAAGAAGTCGGGAAATCACCGGCGCAGGTGGCGCTCAACTGGGTGATGAACCGGCCCGGCGTGACGGCCCCGATCATCGGCGCACGGACGATGGAACAGCTTGAGGACAATCTCTGTGCATCGGGTTGGAAATTGGCGGAAGAGCACATGGAGCGGCTCACCAAAGTCAGCGAGACACCGCTGCCCTACCCGTATGACTTCATCGCCAACGCGCAGAACCGCCGCTAGAAACAATACTTCTGAGATAAGCCCTCACCCCCAACCCCTCTCCCGCAGAGCGAGGGGCTTTTCCCCTTCCCCTGGCGGGGGAAGGGGCCAGGGGATGAGGGCTGCAACAGGCTACTCGCCCTTAACGAAGAGGT
>Ga0070741_10001275_pt1 | contig 78720 bp, 73 predicted proteins | sample Coa_R1_4_FD_66440 | JGI IMG/M metagenome (GOLD analysis project Ga0070741, IMG submission 66440) | Surface soil microbial communities from Centralia Pennsylvania, which are recovering from an underground coalmine fire - Coalmine... | ecosystem: Environmental > Terrestrial > Soil > Unclassified ...
GTTGGGCGACCAGCACATTGGCGAGCGAATCAACATCTTCCTGGCACGTCTTTGCTTTCGCGGAATTTACTTTCCCATGCTGACGAAATCGTCGTGGCTGCGCGTAATTTTCGAGAACCGGCGAACCATCTTGAGGCTGTTCAAAGAGGGACTGTTCCGATCGATTCGCCGACGGCATTCGGCGACCCAGGATTTCCTTGAAGTCGCGAGCGCCGACGGTAGCAGCGAAGCCAACGCTTAGCTAGATTTGGTGAGAGACCTGTTGTGCGCGTCCGAAAAGCTCGTTTCGATGCCTCGTTGAGTTTGTGACACACCTCAGTGCCGCGCGCATATTGAATGATCAGATAACGCCAAAGCTGTTCAGTTCTGCTCACACTGCGTCCAAGGCGGCCATGCAGCTACGTAGAAGCCGATGGTGCCCTGCCTAGCGGGTATTTAACTTCCTCTACGGGTATTTAACTTCTTATAAAGGATGAGCAATACTGAGCATTCGCCGCCCACGAAACGTTGCAAAATTGTAGTCAGTGAAACTCAAAGAACTTACTCCGAAACAGACCCTTTCAGTGCCTTGTCCTATCTGTGGCGCAGCGATCGACGAACCGTGTGAACTGCATACCGGCGCTCCGCGCAGTGAGCCACATCAAGATCGAAATCTTTTCGCGGCAGATGCGGTAGAAAGCAAGGTCAGCGAGCAGTAAACATTAACAGGACCGGTGTTATCCAATGCACACTGAATCCAAAAAACAAATTCTGGTGGTGGAAGACGATGCCACCGTCCGCCTGACAATTTCCAAACTGCTGAGCGACGAGGGATATGGTGTTTCCAGCGCAACTGACGGCTTTGACGCGCTCACGCATTTACAGGCAGCGATACCCGACCTAATGCTTTCTGACCTGAACATGCCGCAAATGTCAGGATTCGAGTTGCTCTCCGTCGTTCGACGCAGATTTCCAGAGATGCTGGTCGTCGCCTGCAGCGGAGCATATGATTCAAGTGAGATCCCTAGCGGGGTCATCGCCGACGCTTTCTATGCCAAAGGACAAGAAAATTCGTCAGAACTTCTGGACATAATTGCTAGATTGCTGCGAACAAGTGCGGCAAACCGTAAAGGAGAAGACGCTCCCGTGTGGATTCCCCGGAACGGTAAAGATCACGCCGGCAAGCCCTTCATCCTGCTGACTTGCACCCAATGCCTGAGGTCGTTTCCGTTCACGGTGGAGCATGAGCCAAAGGGCGAAGTTTTAAAGACATCCTGCATCTACTGTCCTCACGAAGTCACCTACATCATTGATTTTTCTCGTTCCGTGAACTCGCCCGAAAAACGAGCGGCCTGGAAAGCCGCCTTTCTTAAATCTCAAGAGAGGTCCGCGGCAGCGGGCTCTCCGACCCCAATTGCGAATTCCGGCGCTAAGAAGTCGGTTGGCTTGCAAACGTACGACATTCCCATGAAGCATAATCAGACTGAATGGACCTGAGTTCTTTTGCGAAAAAACTGGTTCGAACCGTGGCCCGTGTCATTCCGCAATGCGGCATGGTTTCGCAGGCGGTCGCATTCAATATGTTTCTGGTTTTCTTCCCAAGCTTATTATTCGCGCTGGGCCTGATGAGCCGGTTTTTGAGCGGCAAGAATGGACAGGACCTCGCTGCAAGAGCGAGCACCATTCTTCCGCCTGGCGGTTGGCAACTGATATCTGATTTCGTGTTGCGACGCGGTGTGAATCCCTGGATCTGGGTGCTGGTCGGCTGGGTTGGGACCTTGCTGACCGGTTCACAAGTGATGAAGCTCATCATGGAGGGTATCCATCTCATCTATGGAGAACGCGAGAAAGATTCATTTTTCGGCCGCCAATCTCGCGGTCTGCTCCTTTTTGCCGTATCTGTCATAGCGTGGCTGTTCGCTGTCGCCCTGAGTGTCTTTGGACGGCCGTTGCGGCACTTGATGATTCGCGAATTCGGCAACTCGCCTTCAGTTCGCGACTTTTGGATCGTCATGCTTCCACTCTCAGCAATGGCCCTGTCGATTCTCGTTCTGACATTTATTTACTGGGTTGCAGCGCGGCGTACAACGAGATGGCTTTCTGTTCTGCCGGGAGCGGCTGCAGCCACAATTCTCTGGTGGGCTGTCAATCTTTTGTTCGGAGCCTACGTGCGCAAGATGCACTATGGACCTATCTACGGAGGTATCGCAGCGGTATTCGGATTGATGATATGGATGGAGTTCTCGACGATGATCGTTTTTCTTGGCGCAGCCTGGAACGCGGAAAGTTCGCAATCGATACGTGAGCAATTGTGAGCAGACTCGCGGAGCTCTGGATGTCATGCTTCAGAAGCTTTGTACGAATTTTCCAGTGTTCCTGGAGGTTTTATGAAAGCGTTTCGTATATTGTTGGCCGACGATCATCCAATTTTTCGCATGGGAGTATGCTCGCTGATCCGCTCTCATCAAGAATGGGAGATCTGCGGCGAAGCAGCTGATGGGCGTGAAGCGGTCACAAAATGCGCGCAATTAAGGCCAGATATTGTCATTCTGGAGATATGCCTGCCGAAGCTGAATGGCGTCGACGCGGCAAGGCATATTCTGAAACGCAATCCGAAGCAGAAGATATTAGTCCTTACTAACGTGGAGTCCGAGCAGGTCGTCCGAGATTGCCTGCAGGCAGGTGTGCGCGGCTGGGTCTACAAGTCGGACCGGGCCGATGAGCTCAAGGCTGCAATAGTAGAAATGCAACTGGGTAACTCTACTTTCAGCTCGCGAATCTCCAACCTCATACTGGCCGGCTATCAGAACTCGCATGGCACGCAACCAGAGCTGGGCATCCCCGCCCGATTGTCGCCGCGGGAGCGGCAGGTCGTGCAGCTTGTAAGCGAAGGCAAGACTAGCAAGGAAATTGCAATGCTGCTTGGAGTGGGCGTGAAAACGGCGGAAACCCACCGCAGTAATGTCATGATCAAACTCAACCTTCATTCCGCCGTCGATCTGGTGATGTATGCGATCAGGAATGGAATCGTTCAGGTGCAACCTTCAGCTATTGAGCTGGTCTCCTCCGAACAGGCAGGTCCGGAAATGGCGTTTCAGGCGCACAACTGATGTCGGTTGGCGGAACGCTCTTTTGAGGCAACCAATACGTTGCTAGACGATCTCCAGACGCCGTGGCGTCAAGCTTCTGGATACCCGCGCTCAAACCGTGCAAAGCACGACCACTGGCGTTACGCTAATTCCGTCATCGTTGCTACGCGATGTAACATGCATTGCTGTTATTCCTTAGCTGACCACGGCCAAATTCATCGTGGGTCCTTCACGATTTGACCTCCTCGAAGTAGGCGCTCACTAGATGCTCGGGATCGACCACCTGCGTTGCGTTCCATTGAACTGGTGGAAAGTCGCGTTTGACGCCCGGCGGAGTTGCTTCGCTCTGCCTGTGGCCGCAGGATAAGCAAATCGCTCCAACTTGCATGATCTCAGTCTCTTTCGAGATTTCATTCTCGCGCACTGCAGTCGAGCCTGAGACGACAGGCCCTTTGCATTTATCACACGAATATGCTGAGAGGTGAAGGTAGTGTTGTCTCATGGGGGGGTCTAGGACGCGATCCTAAATACCAGTCTAACTTTCGGCATTCCCTATATCTGGTCAGAATTGCTCAGCTTCTGGTTGCGCGGTACGGGATGACTTGGACTGCGGCTATTTAGGATGGACGCCGTGAATGAACCCGACATGAACAATCAAGCGTTTCAGCGCTCCTCTTCCAGGACTATCTTCATCGTCTCGCGACGCTCTTCTAGGCTGCTTTGAATGACTTGCCACATTCCAGGCAACACATTTGGCGGCGTGGCGTAATTAACCCGCAAAACGGACATATCCTTTGCGAGCCGAAATCTGGATCCTTCCGTTTAAACCCTGCAGCTAACGTTGTCCACGAATCAGCAATGAAGATAAGCATTTTATGTAAGCGTTTGCGGAATCGGAAAAGATCGGGCGGCATCGCGATCCCCCTCCGAACTTTCTCCCGGCGGCGTGAATTTTCCGACGACCCAGGTAAAGAATGTTCTTAGAATTGTCCCGCAATTGAACCTCGGGGCACATTCAGGATGACATGACAGACGAGACAAATCTGTGCCGGATTGCTCACATGCAACAATTGAGCTTATGCAGGAACCATCTATGTGAGCAATTTAGACCAGCTATTCTTTGCCGTCTCAGCCATTCTGTAAATGCGGCAACAGACGATGGTGTCGTCTGCGCGAGGTTCGAAAGTAGGAGGTACAAAATGCGCTGCTTTTGGGAACAAACGGGTGTTCTCGGTCCGATTTATCGCGCGGTGGGTCAAGATTTGAACGACCACGATATCGCCAAAAAGCTCAATCTCACCGAACTGAACGTACAAAACTGCATCGCATGGATTCTTCATTTTCTAAAGCTGAAGAGTCGGCAAGACCTGGTCTTGCACGCTTCATCCTCAGCATGATTCTGCAGTCGCCTGAAAGGTAGTAAATATGAAAGTAAGTGTATGGAAATTCGGTTGCGCGCAATTGGCTTTGCTTAGTCTGTGGCCCATCCTCCTCTATGCGCAATCATCGGACCCCGCGCAAAATCTTGCCGACTGCAACAACGGCATGGCCACCTGCAATGGCTCCGAGCTGGCCCAATCGGACTCAGCTGGTGCCGCCCTTGCTGCACACCAGCGCAACGTGTTGGATTGCAGGAACGGCTACGCTGCCTGCGATCGCTCTAAACTCAGCAAACCCGAGGCGGTTGCCTTAGCAGTAGCCGAGCACCAGAAGAATGTTTCTGACTGCATGATGGGCTTGGGTTTCTGCGACTCCTCGCATTTGACTCCATCCGAAGCGCGTAAATGGCATGTTGTGCAGCATCGTCGCATCCTCTCCGATTGCGAGGAAGGTTACGACACGTGCGACCGATCCAAGCTGACTCCTATGGAAATCCGAGACATAGATATTGCGCTGAACCAGCGCAACCTCGCTGATTGCAAGAGTGGCTGGACCTGCGATCATTCCTCGCTTACCGGCTCGGAAAAAAATCGAGTCAACGTACTCGACCAACAGCGCAATGCGGGGAACTGTGAAAATGGCTGGGCACAGTGCGACCGATCAAAACTTACGGTCTCAGAGACTCGTGAAACTGTCCGGGCGGAACACCAGCGCAACCTCTTAGCATGTAAAGATGGGCAGGAAACCTGCGACTATTCAAAGCTCACTCTCCCGGAAGCCAAAGTGCTTGCCGACGCAGAGCTCAAACGCAATTACACGGCTTGTCTAACTGGCTACGGTTATTGCGATCTTTCCCGACTCACCTCGGAGCAGACTCGGTCAATTCATGCAAACGGGAATTAATTCAAGCGGATCTCATAACTTGGGCATATCAGGTTCATCGGACTACGTCCGGAGCGCTTCGACTTGGGGTGATGAACAGCGGAGGGGGAGACTTAAACAATCCCGCCGAGCGCAATGCACACACTGACCACATCACCCTGGTAGATGGAACAGTTACGGCGCTGTCAAATGGCATTGAGATCACCAACGGAACCGTAACCGTCACGGCAAATGGGTCTGTTTCGCCGCCGTTTGGAGGAGATTCCGCCCTCAAGATAGATATCAAGGGCGGGAATAGTGTGACATTCTCCAATGTGATGGTGACTTTCATGGGTGACGCACAAAAGCACTTTGGAATGTCCCCGTTGAGCGGAGTCGTGCGCGGCATTAAAGAAGAGGATGGCGGGACGCGCAGATAAGAAAGTACAGTGGCACGGAGGCATTCTTCCGTCTCCACCCAAACGACGAAGGGCTCCTTGCGAATGGGAGACGAAGGTTGTCCCAATGGGAGCCCGAGCGGCGATGATGCCACCGGGTAATCAAAAGAAGAAGAGGAAACTAATTCATTCAAGGAGTTTTATGACGGCCTGCTTGGAAAGCGCTCAGCGCTCAAAGATGGATCCAGTGGCCTCTACCTGGAAACTTACGGTTACCGACCGCCGACTTATGTGGCTTCAGAAACGGCACCCCTGCGCGTGTGGTCATAAACTCCAGCTGTGGGCAATAGGAGCTTTTAAAGAAAAGCCGACGGCTCGTAAGCCAGGCGGAGAGAAGAAGAGATGATGAATGTCTGAAGTCACGATAGTGCAGGCTGGATGTGCGCTGAGTTGAAACCGTCGCAGATTGCCGTCACCGACGCCGCGGCCGCCGCCATTTCTGCTTCCGTGGGTCGTGGAATCTGAAGTAGGCCAGGTCGGCTCAGGTTTGCCGGAAGCGCTAATGTACGCTGATTTTGCATGACCCATTCAAGCGTGCTTGCCAGAAGCTCTGAGTGGTATCCATTTTCAAACCGGATGCCGCTGCTGTGAGAGTTAGCGGGAGACATACGGTACTCACAGATCAGAAGCCAACGACCTCGGGTTATTGAAGACCAGATCCTCAGATCATCCAAAGTGCCGCCGGCAGCGAAGTTGTATTCAATATGAATCAGTTCGGGTCGGGCTCCATTCGTGAGGTCTTTCCAGGACGCCAGGACCGCAGATTCAAGTATCTGCTCAAGAGTTTGATTCTCGCTGAGTTTCATGACACCACCGCGATCCGGAACCGCAACTCTCGCTCCAGCGCTAACCGGTTCGAGGTCGCGACCTGAGAACTCCACCGATCCTTTTCTTCATTCGTGCATCGTTGCTTCTGTTCATGCAAGTAGCAGCTCTGTTGGACATGGCGAGAGTGTGCTGAAACAACCGTATAAGGCACACCGAGAAAACGCTTCCTCAAGAGTCCAGTGACCTCAAGAGCGTTGAACGGTTGCTGTTTCAACTTTCCGAAGATGCGGCGCAATGCGTTCTCGATTTTCTTTGTCCCGATCGCCCCGAAGAACATCGCCTTTACCTCCCCTGCCATGAAGAAGAAGTTCCACCCGGCGTCGTGAATCTTGCGGTCGAGGGCGAAGCCATCCAGCGTCTGGATCAGGTTCCAGTCCCCCGAGTGTCGCTCGATCTTGAGACCCTCGATCTCGAGACCGAGGAGTTCCGGCATCAGCGACTCCTTAACCAAAATCGAACCGACTTGAACGGTTTGTGGCATGAATCCTCCTTGGAGAAATGCTGGCCGACGCTCGCGGGCCCGGCCCTTCAAGAAGGTAGGTTGTCTGTTTTGGCGGATAAGCTGCTTTCTTGAGGCATCTATAGAATGGCGTATTGTGCGGAGAAATACTGTGCAGTATGGCTCACTTCCGGGCGCCCCGCGCTGGTCAATACCAGGTTCGCCTCAGCCAAAAATGGCGCAGAGGCTAAGACATCTTTGGACTAAAATGTGATTCGTGAGTCCTACTGCCAGCAAAAATAAGAAGGATCGCGTATTCGATCCCGACACCTTCCTCGCGACCATTGGCGAGGGCAGAAAGATATTGGTCGTTCCGAAAAAACAAACGATCTTCGCACAAGGCGATGAGGCCGACGCTATCTTTTACATTCAGAAAGGCAGGGTGAGACTCACCGTGGTATCCAAGACCGGCAAGGAAGCGACCATTGCCATTCTTGACCAGGGAAATTTTTTTGGCGAAGGGGCGCTGGCCGGTCAGGTCCGCCGCATGGGATCCGCGGTTGCAATCACCGCCTGTGAGATTTTGCGGCTGGAGAAAAAAGCGATGATGGAACAGCTCCATCGCGAGCACGCGTTTTCCGATATGTTCGTGGCCTATTTGCTGTCTCGGAACATTCGCTACCAGGAAGATTTGGTTGACCAACTGTTCAATTCCAGCGAGAAGAGACTAGCCCGTATTCTGTTGTTGCTGGCTCGTTTCGGCAAAGACGGGGTGCCAGAAGCAATCATTCCCAACATCAGCCAGGAGACGCTGGCCGAGATGGTTGGCACCACTCGTTCGCGAGTCAGCTTTTTCATGAACCGCTTCAGGAAATTGGGTTTCATTCACTACAACGGCGGCTTGCAAGTCCACAGCTCGCTGCTCAATATAGTTCTGCACGATTGACCCCACATTCGCGGCGAATATGCGGAGACGCGATGGTGTCTTCTCATTTTTATATGTCTCTAAGACACGATTCCGTTCGCAATAGTTGTTGGCCACGCCAACTTCTTGTTTTGCCGGCAAAATTGTGAGAATCGCGGATCTTTTCATTGACTTGATAGGCATGACGGCGGTCCCCAAAATGAGCGTTGACTTCGCTGATAAAGGGTAAGGAACTCGATTGTGAGCTTGAGCATCCTCATATTTGGACGCCAGAGTCCGCTGCTACAATGCGCCTCATGGCCGCCAACCGCGCGATGGACGTAACCGGCTCCAGCCTGCCAGAGTTACACAAAGCGACCCAGCCTAACCTGTCAACGATCATTGCTATCGCGGTCGCTGCTACTGTGATCACGGATTTGATCCACGAGGGTTTGGGTCACGGAGGCATGTGTATGGCCACCGGCGGGAAACCGCTAGTGCTTTCTACTGTGCACTTCGAGTGTAGCGTGGACAGTCCCCTGGTAGCCGCTGGCGGGACGCTAGCCAATCTTGTCTTCGGAGCACTGTCCTGGGTAGCCGCGCGCGTGGTCAGGCGCACTGCATCGGGGCGATATTTTTTCTGGCTGCTAATGGTTTTTAACCTGTTCGACGCAGGTGGGTACTTCTTATTTTCCGGTATCGGAAATTTCGGCGACTGGGCCACGGTGGTGGCAGGATTGCAGCCGGCATGGGCGTGGCGCTTCGGCTTAAGTGCGCTTGGAATCGTGACCTACTTCCTATTGTTCGTGCCGGTGTGCCTGTGGGAGCTACGTCCGTTCCTGGGGAACGATTCCCGCAATCGTGTGCGGCGAGCGCACCGCCTCACGCTCGTGCCTTACCTCACCGCGGGGATTCTCTCCTGCGTTGCGGGAGCGCTGAACCCCGTTGGGCCTTTGCTAATTCTGGTTTCTGCCGCGGCCGCCTCATTTGGCGGAAAATCCGCGCTCGCATGGATGTGGACATTATTCCGCGGCCCTCTCCTTTCCAACAGCGAAATGCAGATGGAAGAAATCGAACGCAGTTGGGGATGGATGGTTGCCGCAGGGGTTATGGCGATAGGGTTCGTCGCCGGCTTAGGGCCCGGCGTGAAGTTCCATTCCGGTTAGAGGCGATGAACACTCGGCGGTGAAGCGTTAACCCGCCCGTCAGCGCCTCGTTCGTGGCTGGCAATTCATACGCCTGAGAGCACAGACTGCTCAGACTGCCGAATAGGTCGCTGGGATTGGCGGCATAAGTCTTTGGTTTTCTCAATCATTGAATCGAGGTTCTGCACTGGCGCAATCCCATTGATGATAGTGTTTTCCTAATAAACGTGGCCGAAGATTGGAAGCGTCAAGAAAATGCCACTCGCTGCACTCGGACTGAGATCAGAACCCAATCCCCTGGCATTCACAGCACCCACCGTGGCGTGGAGCATTAAACGCTGGATATACGCGCTTGGCGGGCTGGGTTTTATTCCTCTCGGGTTACTCGACAATTCTGTGATTCCGCTTCCTGGAAGCATGGACATACTGATAATTTTCCTCTCAGCGCGAAGGCAACAGTTGTGGCTTTACTACGCTTCGATGGCGACTCTCGGTTCCGTGATAGGAGGCTTCGTCACCTATCGGTTGGCGCAGAAGGGAGGCAAAGAAACACTGGTGCGCCGATTTCCGCCGCACAAGCTGAAAAGGGCGTACGACATCTTTAGCCGTTGGGGTTTCGGAGCCATTGCAATTCCTGCGTTGTTGCCGCCGCCTTTGCCCATGGTTCCATTTTTGCTGGCAGCGGGTACCATGCAATATCCAGTCAGAAAGTTCGTCTTCGCACTCACTCTAGGAAGGATGGTTAGATACACTCTCCTGGCGTTTTTGGCTGCTCGTTATGGACGGCAGATACTTGCCTTCATCGCGCAACACTCATATCCGGCGCTCTTCATAATTGTGTCCCTGCTTGGTGCTGCGGCTGTGGCGCTTTTCCTGATCTTTGTCGGCAAGAAACAGCACCGGCCGAGAGAATAAAATTTTTTTTGGATTCACAACTGCCGTTAGCGTCGCGCGAACACGGGTGAGCAAATTAAGAGAGACGCAAACTCTTGAGTGATGCGCGAGCAGTTCCACCGCTGATATCGGGCACGATGACGAGCTCAAGAGCGCTTACCTCTGAGAGTTCTACCCGATATTCCTCATCTTCGCGTGTTGTTGACGGCGGGCTAAAGTTCCATTGCTGGCGAACAATTTCTTGAAATTTGTGCCCACCATCGGAAGACCAGCGCAAAACAAATTCTTGAGTGCGCGATGTTTGATTCTCTTCAAACGCTAGAGATATTCGCTTTAGCTCTCGGGCCTGATCGAAAACCAGGCGAACCACTTGAGTTCCGGGGAGCGCTGCGCGCCAACCGGTCGTATCCCTCAAAACCAAGGCGGACTCGATCGGATGATCCGCATCTTCCGAGGTGACCTCGACTGCGGCTGCAGTCTCCAAGTTTAACGAGTTTGTGGCACTGCTCAGCAGATCAGTTGCTGGTGACGTCAATAGTCTTTTACGCATGTGCGAATTCCCTATTTGCGTTCCCCCCGTGTGACGAATAGCAACTCCCCGGGCTAAAAGCAGGTGCCCATACTGATGATGACCTACTTCCGCGGTTTGCCCGTCACGAAGTGATCTTTGTCGAAGGCGTCAGCAGGTTGGCTCTTTTCCAGTCATGCCCCTCATCAGAAGTCAGGTAGTTAATACCGGTTTCTACATCATTGTGCTGATCACGGCAGAGTATCCGAGGTTTACCATAATTGGCATCAAAGCTCCGACATAAGATGATGACCACTTCCGAGTGCGTTAAGAGGGCTTTACAGATAGGTTTCCTTCTGGCTCCCGCTTTGGTTGCCGCGGATGGACACCTTCAGAAACCCTCCTCCGCTGCGGAATTGGTCAAAGCTGTCATTCACCACGAAGTAAGTCCTGCGAGTATTAACGAGATTCGATGGAAGTATCTGCTAACCAAACAAGTGAACGGGAAAGAAGAAACGAAAGAGGTAGTCGAGACCAATTCAGGATCGATCGAGCGTTTAATAGCGATCGCTGGCAGGCCTTTATCGAGCGCTCAGCAACACGATGAAACCGAGCGAATTCTTAAACTATCCCACAACCCCGAGGCGCAGAAAAGGCTTGAACAAAGTGGCCGGAAAGATGCTGAGCAAACGAACGCCTTCATGCAGATGATCCCAAACGCTTTTCTTTTCGAGTACGCCGGCGAAAGCGGTGATCTGGTCAAAGTCACGTTTAAACCCAATCCGCAATTCTCGAACTCCTCGCGTGAGGCAAAGGTACTCAGAGAAATGCAGGGCGAAATCTGGATCAACCCGAAACAACAGCGGCTCGTGAGTATCCATGGCCAGCTGATGAATGATGTGAAGTTTGCCGGCGGCCTGCTCGGTCACCTGGAAAAAGGCGGGCAGTTCAGCGTAAAGCGGGCTGAGATAGCTCCCGGCGATTGGGAAATGACAGACCTGGCAGTCAGTATGCAAGGCAAGGCGCTTCTCTTCAAAAGTATCAGCGTGCAACAGAAAGAACTCCACAGGGACTTTCATCGCGTGCCAAATAATTTAACGCTGTCACAGGCGGCCGGCCTTCTTCTTCAGCAAGCCTCCATTGCGGCCCAACCTGTCATCGTCGCGGAGCGATGACGCTGAAGCCGGGCCCGGCTCGCCGCGATGCTGCGGTCGCCTATCTTACAGAACTATTACCGACTTCAAGGGGCAATTGAACTCTCTTGCCTTGCGGTGAACATCAAATCATTACCGCCACAGGAGCCGGAGTTATGCAGGATCAGAGCCCGTCAATACCGAAGTTCGCTGAAGACAGCAACATCAATTGGGTGACAACCTTTTTCATGGTCGCCTTTCATATCGGGGCAATTGCAGCTCTGTTCTTTTTTTCCTGGAAAGCTTTGTTCCTCGCGATTGGGCTCTGGTGGATATCCGGGAGCCTGGGCATCGGGATGGGATATCACCGGCTACTCACACATCGCGGCTACCGGACACCCAAGTGGGTCGAGTATTTCCTGACCCTCTGCGGCACGCTGAGTCTCGAAGGTGGCCCCATTTTCTGGGTGGCTACTCACCGCATTCATCACCGCTTCACAGATCAAGAGGGTGATCCGCACTCGCCACGTGACGGAAAGTGGTGGTCGCATATGGGATGGATCCTGACCGGCAAATCCATGCATCACGACACCACCACCCTGACCCACTATGTTCCTGATCTAGCCAAAGACAAGTTTCATGTATGGATCACGAAATATCACTATCTGCCAATAACCGCGCTGGGGATTGTGCTGCTAGCCGTCGGGGGACTACCATTTTTGCTGTGGGGAATTTTCCTGCGAACCGTGGTCGGACTGCACGCTACGTGGTTAGTAAACTCAGCTACACACATCTGGGGCTCGCGCCGCTTTGCCACCCGCGATGACTCCACAAATAACTTCCTGATCGCCCTGCTCACATTTGGCGAGGGCTGGCACAACAATCATCATGCGCATCCTACTTCCGCGCGACACGGCCTACGCTGGTACGAGATAGATATGAATTGGTACGGGATCTGGATGCTAAAAACGCTCGGCCTCGCGAAGCAGGTCAAATTGGCACGAACGTTTACCGCACCCAACGCTTGAATAGGTCGTTCAAAAATACAGACGTGAGCCTCGGCGAGGTGTAGACTTTAACTCTGGCGCAAACTCCATGGCGCAACCAGCCACTGTCCGCAGTGACACCTGGTGTTGATCCGCTGCAGTGGGACTGAGCGGAGAAGAATATTTCGACAGCCTCCAACAAACGACCGGATCAGGAAGAGATTCAGCGGCTACTCATTCAGACTTCCGTAATCAGAGACGGCTGTGATCTCGACCTTCTGGTTTTCTTGTACAGGCATCCGCGAACGCTCTTGACCAGCGAGCAAATCGCTGCTTTTGTAGGACGCGACATGAACCTGGTAGCCAGAGCTCTGGATTCGTTTATTGAAACCGGGCTTGTAGAGCGCATTCATAATCCGACGCACGCCGCACGCCTGTATGTTCTTGCGATCGACGGTCCAGGGGACAAAGGTCTGAAGAGACTTTTGGAATTGGCTTCCACTCGACAAGGACGCCACGAAATCCTTGCCACCTTGAATTCGGGCAGTTCGCATCCGCGAGAGAACGCGAAGCGCTTGCGGTTGGTGAAAGGCGCTTGCGCCTAAGGCCAGAAGAACCTGGGTCCATGGGAAGTGGAGACTCATTATGCCTGAATCCGATCTCGTCAAAACCGGCATCGCAGGCCTCGACGACATTTTGCCCAACGGCATTCCGCGCGGCAACATCATTCTGGTGGAAGGCTCGATCGGGGCTGGCAAGACGACGATGGGCGTCGAATTTGTCTATCGAGGAGCGAGCCAGTTCGACGAACCCGGCATTATCGTTGTTTTTGAAGTTTCACCCGACAAGCTCATGCGCGACGCGCTCGGTTTGGGTTGGGACCTTCGTAAGCTCGAAGAACTCCGGCGGGTGAAGATCGTGTTCACCACGCGTGAGGTCCTGCGCCAGGAGCTGCAACAAGCGGACAGCGTCCTTCTCGATGAGGCTGCGAAGATGGGCGCCCGACGTATTTTTATCGATGGCGTGGGCCGTCTCGTCGGCAGCAACGGCAACCCGGAATCACGCTCCGCCTTCCATGTGCTCGCTGAGGGACTGCAACGCGAAAACCTTACGGCTTTTTTGGCGATCGAAGCGTCATCGCTTAGCGGAAACCCGTCGTTTGGCGGAAACTCGTCCGCATCTCTGCCTGAAGAGTCTATTGCCGACACAGTAATTCGGCTCCGGATGGAGGACACGCAGCGCGCAGTCAGCCGGTCCATCGAAATCGTGAAGTCCCGGGGACAGGACTTTCAGATGGGACGCCACTCATTTCGTATTCTGAATGGCAGGGGGATTCAGGTTTACCGCCGCGTGCAAGCACCGCGCAAACCCAGTCGGGATCGCGCTGCAGCCTTTGATCCCAGGACAAGGCTCTCATCGGGAATCCCCGGCCTCGACGGTCTCCTGAATGGCGGATACTTTGTAGGGAGCACCACGGTAATAGCCGGAATTTCGGGCGTGGGCAAGAGCGTGATGGGTCTTCAGTTCATTTCTGAAGGTGCGCGGCGAGGCGAACGCAGTTTAATGCTCTCGCTCGACGAGCAGGTTGAACAGATCGAACGCAATGCTGCCAGCGTTGGAATCGATCTCCCGGAACTTATTAAAAGCGGTCTTGTTCGTGCGGAATACGAACCACCTCAGGAGATTGAGGTGGACGTGCATTTCCACCATATTGAAGAGCTGGTGAAGGAATTCAAACCAAAGCGAGTGCTAATTGACAGTCTGTCCACCTATGGCTCTGCTCTTGGCACCGGGGGAAGAATTTTTCGAGACTTCTTTCATGCCCTGGTGGCGCTGATGAAGGAGCATCAGATTGTGGCGGTGTACAACCACGAAAATCCCGAGATGTTGGGCATGAATTCGATGATGGGCGATTTCGCCATGAGCTCGCTAGTGGACAACATCATCCTCATGAACTGGATCGAACTCGGGGATTCATTTCGGCTGGGCCTGACCGTCGGCAAGATGCGCGCCAATCCTGTGGACCGAATCACGCACGAGTGCGAGATTGTGAACGGCGAAGGCATGCACGTGCTGCCGCGAGCGCTGCTGGTGCCCAAACAACCGTTTTCCACCTACAATGGCCTTGTGTCGCGAGCCCCTGAGCGTCGCAGCCTCCGGCGACCCTGGCAATCAAAAGATGTGCCGTCTTTATGACTCCCTCTAGTGATGTGCTCTTCAGCTCAGATCTTTGGCTGCGGGCGCTGGAGAAGTATGCCGGCGATACACACCTTAGCGTCAAATTGTTTGATGTCCACGAACGCATCGTGTTCGGCCCGATTCATTCGACGCCCTTATTCCAATTGTTCGAAGAAAGAGGCTACGATCCCGGAATCTTCGCCGAGTGCGCCCGCCGTTGCCTCGCACAAACTGACAGTCGGCCTGCAGTTGTGGTGTCCGAGATATACGGACTGGCCGTAGTCGGAACCTCGTTTGTGTTGGAAGGCAAAATCGTGGGAGCGGCGGTCGCAGGCTACGCTTTCGTAGATTTTTCTCAACTCTCCGAAGTTCAGCGTCTGGCTAAGGATGCCGGTATTGGGTTCGAACAGCTGTGGCAAGTCGCTCGCGAGCAGAAGCCGGTGCCGCAGCAACGGTTAATGCTGAATGGCGAGTTGCTGCAAGTTCTAGGGGACGCCCTGCTGCGGGAAAACTACCGTACCCGGCAATATGAAGAAATCGCTCTGAAACTTGAGGAGGCCGCGAACGCGAAGAACGAAGCGCACCACGAGTTGCATAGAACAACTTCTGCCCTGCGCGAGAGCGAAGAACACTATCGCACCTTGTTCGAATTGGGTCCTGTGGCTGTGTATTCGTGCGATAACACTGGCGTGATACAGGAGTTCAACAGCCGCGCTAAGGAATTATGGGGCCGCACACCGGCGCCTGGAGATACGGACGAGCGCTTCTGCGGCTCGTTTAAGTTATTCCGTCCGGACGGCAGTCTTATGCCCCATGAGCAATGTCCCATGGCGGAGGTGGTGAGTGGCAAGATTTTGGAGGCCCGGGACGCGGAAGTGCTCATCGAGCGTCCCAATGGTTCTCGCGTTACCGTCATCGTAAACATCCGTCCTGTCAAAGACCAGGACGGAAAAATTACGGGAGCAATTAATTGCTTTTACGACATCACAGAGCGGAAGCACGCTGAAGAAGCCCTTCAACATGCCCACGATGAACTAGAGTTCCTGGTGGAGCGGCGCACGGCGTCACTGCGGCGGCTTTCAAGCCATCTGCAACATGTCCAGGACGACGAGCGTCGACGGATAGCTCGCGAGTTACACGACAGCGCCGGCCAATACCTGGCAGCGGTCAAAATGAACCTTGCTCAGCTGCAACAGGCAGGCCTTACAGAAGGTAAGGCGGCCATATTGGCAGAAGCGAACGAAATGGTTGATATCTGCCTGGCGGAAATACGTACGATGTCCTATTTACTGCATCCCCCAATGCTCGACGAGAGTGGTTTGGCTGCGGCTGCGACGTGGTACGTGGAAGGCTTCGCGAAGCGCAGTCACCTGCAGGCAGACTTGCATATATCGCCACTTCTCGAACGCCTGCCGAGAGATGTGGAAATGGTTCTATTCCGGGTATTGCAGGAAAGCCTGACTAATGTGCACCGCCATTCCAAGAGTGAGAAGGTCGAGGTCAGCATTGAGGTGGAGAATGGGCACGCTATCTTGATCGTAAGGGACTATGGGCGCGGATTACGGCCGGAACAGCTGGAAAACATGGGTGCCAGCTCCAACTCGGGAGTGGGACTGACCGGAATGCGCGAGCGCGTGAATGAGCTCGGCGGCTTTCTCAAGATTACGCTGGAGGAGCCCGGCACTTCCGTGAAGGCGACTCTCCCCGTCGGCAAACCGCATGTGCGCACGACGCTTGCTAAGGAGAGTTCAACCCGACGGGGTTCGGCTGCTTAGTCAGGCCGCCTCTGGAATCGCATCGATCGGCGCACTCTCAAAGAATGTTTGTTTATTAACCAGAGCTTTAACTCCACTCACCACCTTGGCGGTATCGGATTTCTGCGCTGCTCCCTTTACCCCGGCGTTCTTAGCTTGCCTGAGTAGCTCAGGGGTAATATACAGAGCAGCAATGAGGACAGGCGTAAAAGGCAAAACGCGACCAAGCACCTGCGCGGCCTCGATTCCGGTCATACCCGGCATGAAGTAGTCGAGGACAATGATGTCTGGCCTGAATTGCTGTGCTTTGGCGATAGCGTCGGCTCCGTCTACGGCTTCCGCACACACCTGCCAATCAGGGTTTTGTTCGAGCAACCCGTGCAGACCGCGGCGAACGATTCGACTGTCGTCTGCTATGAGGATTCGAAGCGGCATAACTGACCCAAGCATACTTTACTGTCCTCCAAACTTATAGAAAATGAAATGCCAGGTAGCTGTAGTTATCCAATTAGATATCTGTACTTGAAGCGCTATAGCCCGGTGCAGAAGGCACAATAGAGCTTCCGAAGATACGGTGTTTGTCAGGTTGTACGTCTTCCCAGCACGAAATGGAGGATGAGGGAGATCACCGCAAAGATCAATAACAGGTGAATCAACCCGCTGGCAACGTGGAACACAGTAAAACCGCAGATCCACGCGATCAGCAATATCACAAATAAAATCGTCCAGATGCTCATTTTGTCTCCGTTCTATTAAGGTCCCAGCACGCCGGACGAATGGCATCTTCGCCCGGCCTACCGGCAGTGCTATGCAACATCTCGGGTCTGTAGTGCTGGCTTGTCGCTACCAGCTTCTCCGGTTGATGAAATATCCTGACCGCCCGCGCGTTCAAGGATCTGCTTCGCTTTCTTAGTCTCTTCTGAATTATCCGAATTAACTGAAAGCAGAATTCCGCCATCTTTCACGCGGCCCTCATAGCGCTTTGCTTCGTACTCAGGAATACCCATGCCGATCAGAGCGCCGGTGAAACCGCCGACCGCGCCTCCAGCGCCCGCTCCTGCAAGCGCGGCTACAATGGGTCCCGCGGCGATGAAAGGTCCGAGTCCGGGGATCGCTAACGCCCCAATTCCGACCAACCATCCGAGACCACCACCCAAAAGCGCGCCGGTCCCAGCGCCTGCGGTTGCGCCTTCAGGTGCTTTGGTATTTTTCTCGTGAGCGAAATCTTTGGTGCCTTTTTTTTCCGGAAACAATGCGGAAACGTCGTCGTTGGGAAATCCCGCGTCCTTCAGAGCTTCTACCGCGCGAGTTACATCTGATTCATTCTTGTAAATACCGAATACTGCTGTGTTCTTACCTGCCATTAGTGATCTCCTTAATTTATTGCTGGGGTTTAACATCCAATTGATTGGTTACCTTGTGCTTGCCGACAATTTCCGACGCCTTTTCTTCGATCGCCCGCTTTTCCTCTTCTGACCGCACTGGCCCTTTCAGAGTGACCGTGCCGTTCTCGGAAATGATCTTGACGTTGTGAGCGTAGGTAGAAAGCGACTTGTCGGCCATGATGGAGCGACGAATGTCGCGGGTAATGTCTCGGTCTGGACGATTTTCTTTTTGCTGATCCGCCGTTGACTCGGCCTGGCTACGGTCTCTCTCGTTCACTCTAGTGTTGTCGGGAGCGGGCTTCGTGGAAGAATCCTGCGCACTGCCCAGCGTGGGCGTAAGAATTATCGCGAGAGCGAGTATGGACAATGTTACCTTCGTGAAACGTTTCATGTATTTCTCCGTATTCGTTAACCAGCATTGTGCTTTCAAGGGAGGTATCTACTTACCCCTGCTAAGAACTCTTGCGCTTTGTGAATGGGTATTACAAACCGAAGGTGTGAGGGATATTTCAGAAACTAGCGAACATCAGAGAGATTTCTGTAGTGACACACAATCTCAGCCGAAGTTCTTCTGGTGGAGTCTACACCTAACAGGTGCGTATCCACTGCCTTCAGACTCCCAGTTGGCGACTGCCAGCCTTCGCTATGATCGCCTGCTGCCGGAAAGCCCGCCATCGGGTTTAGAAGGTAGTTCGGTGGGAAACATCGGTGAATCCAGAGATGACTCTCATCGTTGAGGGTTTGTTTTCTCTCAATCCCGGGGCAATTCGCGCGCATCTGGCGCTGAATAAATATTCGACGCACGCTCGCTTCAGAAACTATGCAATATCGAACTAAGATCGCAGTGCTGCAAGTTTTGAGAGTTTCGCAGCCGATCCCTTTGCTGGTTTGCAATCGTATCTTTGTAAGACAGAGTATCTGGACTCTCTGAATATATCCGAGCGCTTTAGGGATTCAGTTGGCCGGCGTAGCGCAGCTGCACATGTCTTCTTTACTGAATCCGGGTCGGACTTACCCTTTCAGCTTTAACAAGCTAGCGAAATAGCAGGTTGGAGAAGACGCACTCCCGACGGAGCTTGTTCGTACCCACCAACAAAGTCGGCGTGCCGTCCCTACGGACATTTAGGGCGTCAATTAACAAATGGCATTACGTGGTAGATCATCATCTTTATAAGGTGGATCCTAATAATCTTTGTCAGTCCTGGCGACTGCAGGGTGGATCGAGCAACGTCCGCTCTGGCCGTTGGCTACAGTGAATCATTCTAGATTGTACCCGCCTTGGTGGATGGCACTTGTGCGGTCAATTCCATATGGTTGAAGCAGACTTCATTTTCCTTCCTGCTTTTCGGTAGGGATCGACGCTACGTCGGTTGGCGATCCGCAATTCTCCAATCAAATGTTGCAAGAAACCAGAACTCAATGGTGAGTTCACAATCGCGCAGATTGCGCAGAGGGATGTAATTCAATGAAATTCAAAACCCGAATATTGGCGGTGCTAACAGCCACAGTCCTGGCGGGCACCGTCGATATTGCAGCGCAGGAATCGCCAGCACAAGTCAGACGTATGGACGCAGCTATAGCAAGCGAACCGTCGGATCAAGTCAAACGTATGGACGCAGCGGCAACAGTTCTAAACGAGATTATGGGCACGCCGGATAAGGGCATTCCCCAAAAACTTCTGGACTCAGCGAAGTGCATTGCCGTCATACCGTCCATGTTTAAAATCGGTTTTATTTATGGTGGCCGGCACGGAAGAGGACTCGCAACTTGCCGTACCTTTAGGGGATGGAGTGCGCCCGCTCCGTTCTCTGTGACCGGAGGCAGTTGGGGCCTGCAAATCGGCGGCGAAGCGGTCGATGTCGTCATGCTGGTGATGAATAACGAGGGAATGGAAAGAATGCTCTCCAGCAAATTCAAGATCGGCGCCGATGCCTCGGCTGCGGCTGGACCCATCGGGCGGCACGTAGAAGGTGAAACGGATTGGAAGATGCGCGCTGAAGTTCTGACCTATTCTCGTGCTCGCGGTGCTTTTGCAGGCGTCACCCTGAACGGCTCATCCATCACACAGGACAGAGACGGAACACGCATTCTGTACGGACGGATGATCCCTTCGGCCCAGATTTTAACGGGCCAAGTTCAACCTCCCGAAGGTTCCCATAGGTTCCTGGCGGCGGTCGAAAAGTATGGACCGGAGTTAAACTCTGAAGCCTCGCATCGTGGCCACCGGAATACGGAGGTCGCACGCTCTGAGAAGTTGAATTCGACGGAGACGAAGACGACAATTGAAGCCAAGCTCAAGAATGAACCAGGTCTGGAAAGTAAAGACATCCAGGTTACCTTGACTCCCGACCTGGTAACGTTGTCAGGATCTGTCATTAGCACTGACGACCGAGACAAAGCAGTGACTATTGCGAAAGCCTCCGCCGGTGATCGTGAAGTTCAGGATCACTTATCAATTCAGAGGCCAGAGTAGCTTGCACCGGACAGTAAGGAACGGAAACGAGTAGCCCTCCACAGAAGAGACCCGTTCCGCGTTGCTATTCGTACAACCGGTAGGCGTTAGTACCGCATACCTGTTTGAAAGTTGTCAATGTTTTGACCGACGAAGAGGATTTCATTCGAGAACCTCTGCTTTTTAAAAACCTGGTTTTTCGGAGTCTTTATAAGTTCGCGCAGTAAACGTTGCGAGACTGAAGCCATCAAACAAATAAGGAGATAATTCTTTTATGGAAACCAGAACCTTCGGACAACGTGAAGACCGCATGACGGGAGCCATTGAGTCCCAAACCGCCAAGGTGCCTTCTTCCGCATTTCTAGCCGCTGCAATTGGCTCGATTGGAACATCCGCAATATTGAAAGCGTTCGGCAAGGACCACTGGGCAGTATTCGTGGGCCAGTGGGCACCAACATTCCTAATCCTTGGTCTCTACAACAAGCTCGTAAAACAACTGGGTTCGGATGCATTCAGCAGCAGCAGCCGCGCCGCATAATAGCGAGTTGCTGAATGATCCCTTGTTATTGGCGACGGCGCTGAAGTAGAACCGACACAACGCTTCGGCAGTAACATTCGGCGCCGCCGAGTCATGTAAAGTGGGCTGGCATTCATTGCGGTCCACTTCGATTAGGGCTTCACGCCCGTCAGCGCCGTAAACGAATCATCGACAAAGATGATCTCTCCGTTGATGTTTCGCATAACGTCTGTACACCTATAAACCTTAGCCGCCGAAATACCGGCCGCACTGTTACAGCAACTGCTCAATGAATGTGGCACACTGCGAAGCTTGCATGGAGTGCGCCGCGCCGCCAATCGTTGAAAGAATCCAACACGAAGCACTAGAAAATGCCCTCAGAGATTTAAAAAAAACACGCATGACGGTACCCGATGACCCAAAGCTGGCAGCGTTGAAGGAAGACATTCGTCGGCTATCAAAAAACCGCAGACCAGAAAGCGGAGACGCGACAAGGATTTTGGCTGCCCCAGGGATTCGAACCCCGATATGCTGATCCAGAGTTAATGGATCACATTGACGAAAATCCTGGGTTTCATGCTGATAATTCAGTCACTTACCACCAACTCAAGCCGCACGGAAGCACTTTGATGAGGTACTGGAAAGGCTCGCTTTAGCGCATAAGGTATCGAGCCGCACGGCACACTTACGGCACACCTGTTGGAGAGAATCGCGATTTCTCGCGCTCAATTGAAATTCCACCCAAACTCGCAAAGCAATAGACGATTGCCGGAGCTTGCTCCAGAATTTCCGATTTCGTAGGCGGTGTACAGCGTGGCTCTTAAACTGAGTTTAATAACTAGTCCAGGAGTTAGATATCCAAGGGCCTGTTTCCCTGTATACCAGTCTGCGGCGAGCGTCACTCGTTTCCCGATCGGCTGCTCCACTCCGAATTGCCCTCCTGCCTCATTTCTTGAAGAAACCGCGTTGGGAGTGAAGTCGTAGGCGCCGAAAGTAAAGCGCGTGCTCGCCTTCAGTGTTTTCGTCAGTTCTCCATACAAATAGTTACCCGAGGTGTAACTTCGGTTCTGCATGGGGATGAAGACATCGTCGCCGACCACGAGTGCCCAACCGTTCGCGGTGCCGTCATATGCCTTCCACTTGATCGTGGGGCTCAGTGTGGTTTCCGATGGACCAGGCGAGGCAATACCGTTCAGATTCACTCCGATTTCAATTCTGTGACCGACGCCAACAACAACTCGGGGAACGTAACTTCCACTGCTATTGTCCCAGCGATAAGCGAAATCAAATTCGCCATAGACCTTGCTCTTGTCGAGCACATCTCCGCTCGGGACGTTGAAGATCGTCTCCTGGCCGACCAACTGCTGCGTGAACGCAAGCAGGAACAGAGCGGTAACGAGATAGATTGCCGGTTTTCGCACCTAATACCTCGATCGACACTAATGGTTATTTCAGAGTCATCGAATCTAGCGCCAGGTTCAGGTCCAACACATTGACACGCGGCTCGCCTAAAATTCCGAACTGCCGCTGCTGAATGTGGCTCGTGACAAGAGCGCGAACTTTGTTTTCGCTTAACCCGCGCACTCGCGCGATTCGCGGAACTTGGAAAAGGGCTGCAGCAGGAGTGATGTCCGGGTCGAGTCCCGAGCCGGAGGTTGTAACGAGATCAATGGGAACTAGCGTGTTGGGATTGTCAGCTTGCGCGCTAGCAAGATCGGTTTTTACGCGGTCAATTAATTTCTGGTTCGTAGGACCAAGGTTAGAACCGCTGGAATTAGCGGCGTCATACCCACTGCCGGCAGCAGAGGGGCGAGAGTGGAAATAGAGGTCAGAAGTGAATGGCTGGCCAATGATTTTGGAGCCGATTAGCTCACCGTTTTGTCGAATCAATTGGCCGTTGGCTTTGTCGTGAAATAAAGCTTGCGCGAGTGCAGTCACCACAAGTGGATAGACAATTCCCAGGAGGATCGTTGTGCTGATTGTCATTAGAACGGCGGTAATCAAGTTCTTCTTCATAAATGCCTCTATGCGAGCCCAACACGCGTGATTAGTAGGTCAATCAGCTTGATTCCGACAAAGGGAACAACCACGCCCCCCACGCCGTAGATGAGCAAGTTGTCGCGAAGCAGTGCTGCAGCACCGAGCGGGCGGTATTTCACTCCGCGAAGCGCCAGCGGAATCAGTGCAATGATGATTAGCGCGTTGAAAATTACGGCAGAAAGGACGGCGGATTCCGGGGTTCTCAGGTGCATGATATTTAGCGCATTCAGAACCGGAAACGTTCCGGCGAACATTGCGGGAATGATCGCGAAATATTTGGCAACGTCGTTGGCAATCGAAAATGTCGTGAGCGAACCGCGCGTCATGAGTAATTGCTTGCCAATTTCCACGACTTCAATCAGCTTTGTAGGATTCGAATCAAGGTCAACCATATTGCCGGCTTCTTTTGCAGCCTGAGTGCCGGTATTCATGGCAACTCCCACGTCGGCCTGGGCGAGAGCGGGCGCGTCGTTGGTGCCATCGCCGGTCATTGCAACCAGCTTGCCCTCAGCTTGTTCCCTGCGGATTAAGTCCATTTTGTCCTTCGGAGTGGCTTGTGCAAGAAAATCGTCCACTCCAGCCTCACGCGCAATGGCGGCAGCAGTGAGTGGATTGTCGCCAGTGATCATGACGGTGCGGATTCCCATGGCTCGAAGTTGATTGAAGCGGTCACGAATTCCGCCTTTGACCACGTCTTTAAGCTCGATCACTCCCATCGCACCGCGGCGCTTCTCAGCTACAACCAGTGGCGTACCGCCTGAACGCGATATTTCTTCAACCGTAACCTTCACGGGGTTGGGGAAAGCGCCCCCACTCTGAGAGACATAAGTCTCGATTGCACTAGCCGCCCCTTTACGAATTTCATACCCATTGAGATCTACGCCTGACATCCGTGTCTGAGCTGAAAAAGGCACGAAAGTTGCGTCCTTCGAACCAAGCTCGCGCCCGCGCAACCCGTATCTCTCTTTCGCCAGAACGACGATAGAACGGCCCTCTGGCGTTTCATCAGCCAACGACGAAAGTTGTGCCGCGTCAGCTAGCTCTTGTTCCGTTACGCCAGGTGCAGGTACAAACCGCGATGCTTGCCGGTTACCGAGCGTAATGGTTCCCGTCTTGTCGAGCAGAAGAGTGTTCACATCTCCCGCAGCTTCAACGGCGCGTCCTGACATCGCGAGCACGTTGTGTTGAATTAACCGATCCATGCCGGCAATGCCAATCGCGGAAAGCAGCCCACCGATTGTCGTGGGAATCAGGCACACAAGCAACGAAACCAACACGAACACGGTCTGCGGCGAGCCGGAATAAATCGCGAAGGGCTGCAACGTGACAACCGCCAGTAGGAAGATAATTGTCAATCCTGCAAGAAGAATGTTGAGGGCGATTTCGTTGGGAGTCTTTTGGCGCTCAGCTCCTTCAACCAACGCGATCATGCGATCGAGAAAGGTTTCGCCGGGATTCGAAGTGATTTTGACTTTGATCTGATCGGAGAGGACTCGCGTGCCGCCGGTGACGGCCGAGCGGTCGCCACCGGCTTCACGGATCACGGGGGCGGATTCGCCGGTGATGGCCGATTCGTCCACCGACGCCACGCCCTCGATAATTTCTCCATCGGAAGGGATGAATTCGCGCGCAGAGACCAGTACAAGGTCCCCGGTTCGCAGCTTCGAACTCGGGATTTGCTCGAGCGTTCCACCGATTCCAATCCGATGGGCAAGAGTTTCGGACCGCGCCTTGCGCAATGTGTCGGCCTGCGCCTTTCCTCGGCCTTCCGCCATCGCCTCCGCAAAGTTTGCAAACAGAACCGTGAACCACAGCCAGAGGGTGATTTGCAGGTTGAACTTAAAAGCCGGTCCACCCGTGAAAAGAAGAACTGTCGTGATGACACTGCCGATCTCAACCACAAACATGACTGGGTTGCCCATCATCTTCCGTGGGTTGAGCTTCAGAAGCGAATCCCAGGTTGCCCGGCGCACGATCTTCCATTCCCAGACTGCTTTTGATTTCTTTGCCATAGGTCAGCTCTTAGCCGTCAGCAAAATATCTGCTGTCAGCAATCGGTCCTCAAACCGTTCACATCGTGCCTCCCCTCCTTCTCGGAAGGCCGCTTCAACCACCATCGCCGCACTGCAACTCCAGCCCAGAACGCCTCAACGAGCCCGAATGGCCAGGCGCCCTGCAGAAATCCATAACTCGATCCGAGTAAGCATGCGAAAGCAAAAGCCAGAACGAACCAATTGCCCTTTCCTTCCATCGCGTACGTCACCAACATTGCGGTCACCGCAAACAATCCAAATGCCGACAAGGGAGTCATTGAATGTTCACGTCAGAATGTCTTTCCGGCCATCATCTGCAAGTGCTCTAGAATTGGTCCCAAAGTCAATGCCGGGAAGAAAGTCAGCGCGCCAACGATGAGAATGACGCCGATCAGAAGCACGGTGAATAACGGCGTAGTGACGGGGAATGTCCCCAACGATGGTGGAACATATTTCTTTTTCGCCAGATTTCCAGCAATGGCGAGCATTGGAATGATCATCAAAAAGCGTCCGATCAGCGTGTCCATTCCAATGGCCGTGTTGTACCAAAGCGTATTGGCATTCAAACCAGCGAAGGCCGAACCGTTGTTCCCAGCTCCTTCTGTGAACGCGTATAGAATCTGCGACAACCCATGCGGTCCTGGATTGGTGATGCTTGAAACTCCAAAGTCCTTAACCACGGAAACTGCTGTTAAGCCCAGAATCGCTAGCGGAAAAACAAGCGTCACCAGCATGGCCATCTTCACGTCATAGGCTTCGATCTTCTTGCCCAAATACTCCGGTGTGCGGCCCACCATGAGGCCGGCGATAAAAACGGCGAGGATGACGTAAATGATCATTCCGTAGAGGCCCGAGCCGACGCCACCAAACACAACCTCACTGAGCATAATGTTCGCTAACGGCACCAGCCCACCAAGCGGCGTATAAGAGTCATGCATGCTGTTGACGGCGCCGCAACTCGTGTCTGTGGTAACTGTCGCCCACAGCGTGGAATTTGCAATTCCGTAACGAACCTCTTTGCCTTCCATGTTTCCACCCGATTGCAGCGCGCTGGCACGCTGATCGACTCCTTTCAGCAAGGGGTTGCCGCGAGACTCCGCCCAATACGCCGTTGTCACTCCTGCAAAGAACAGGATTGACATCGCTGCGAAAACAGCCCAGCCGTGCCGCGGTGAGCCGGTCATGCGCCCCAAGGTGTACGTGAGGCCCGCTCCCAAAGCAAACATAGAGAACATCTCGAACAAGTTCGAGAACGGCGTCGGATTCTCGAACGGATGAGCGCTGTTGGAATTGAAAAATCCGCCGCCGTTTGTTCCAAATTCCTTGATGATTTCCTGCGAGGCGACTGGACCTTGGGCAATGGTTTGGGTCGTTACCGTGTCCATGAGCGGCTTGCCGTCAGGGGTTACAATCGGTCTCCCGCTTGAGTCAACCTTCTGCAGGTGTTGAGGCTCAAGCAATTTAACTGTGTCGTATGGCTTGAAGTTCTGGACTACTCCCTGCGATACGAGCACCAACGCCCCAACAATGCAGTACGGCACGAAAACCCACAGGCAGCAACGGACCAAATCCACCCAGAAATTGCCAATCGTGTCTACCTGGCGGCGAACTACGCCGCGAATCAATGCAATAGCCAGCACAATGCCAACCGCTGCCGACATGAAATTGTGATAAGCGAGACCAGCCATTTGAGTGAAATAGCTCATCGTGGTCTCGCCGCCGTAGGCCTGCCAATTGGTGTTTGTTGTGAAGGACGCAGCGGTATTGAAAGCCAGGTGCGGTGGATTCACGCCCGCTAATTTTTGCGGATTGAGGGGCAAATAAAACTCAAGCCGCTGAATGAAGTACAACACCAGCATCGAGACGACGCTGAATAGCAGCATCGATATCGCGTACTCGGTCCAACGCATTTCATGATTTTCGTCAACGCGAGTAATCCCATAGAGCAAACGCTCAATTGGCCGAAGCACAGGATCAAGAAATGTTTTTTGCCGGTCGAATACCCGAGCCATGAAGGTTCCGAGCGGCTTTGTAACCAGCAGAATTAGTGCAAAGAACAGAAAAATTTGCAACCAGCCGTTGGCAGTCATTAGAACTTCTCCGGCCGCAAGAGTGCGTATAGCAGGTAAAGGCCTGTCAGGACGCTAACAACGAGCATGATCATTGATTCGACGGGCATTTGCGCTCCCTCACTTCACGCGATCACAAAATTTCACGTATCCGATCGCCAGAGCGAAGAAAGCGATCGTTACTACAACCCATATCAAATCCTGCATGTCTCAATCCTTGTCATGGCTTGGCAGTCCACTCAGTAATGCCGAGAGGCTGTTTTCTTTTGCACGCGCCGATTCTCCGCTGGGTACATCTGCAGTACCTCGCCTTTGTTCCTCGGTCTGCTCGCCCTCGAGGCTGCCGTTCGAGACCAGCTGAGGCTGCGTGCCTTGTGCGCGTCGCGCCACAGCGCCACAAGGAAATAGACCAGAAAAGCACAGCTCGCCATCGCAATTGCGATGAAAATTCTTAAACCGATCACATGACCCAACTCTCCGAGATCATTCGGCCTACGAACTCACGTCTTATTTCATCAATGCGGGCGTAAAGGTGGGCTAAAAAGTTCGTAAAGGAAACATAAAGAATTTGCGCCGTGCCGAGCCACCACACCGCGTTCTAGCGCGAAGGTACTCCTTCAGGTTCGAAACGGTAACCTACCCAAGGCTCGGTCAGAATGTAGGAACGCGAATGTGCCACCGGCTCAATTTTCTTGCGAAGTTGGCCGATAAAAACGCGAAGGTACTCTGGTTGCTCAGTGCTATTTGCTCCCCACACCGCCGCGAGAATTTTCCGATGTGTGACTACTTTGTGCGGATTACGCGCCAGATAGACGAGCAGCTCAAATTCTTTGGGGGTTAATTTTACCTCATCACCACGAACAATGACAACGTGAGCATTAAGATCGACGCGGAAATCTCCTTCTTCGATTACGCCGCGACCTTGTTCCTGAGGGGCACGCCTCAAATTGGCGCGCACGCGCGCCAGGAGCTCGTTCATCCCAAACGGTTTTGTGACGTAATCGTCGGCACCGGCATCGAGGGCTTGAACTTTTGTGCGCTCTTCGCCTTTCACTGATAGCACGATGATTGGTGCATTGGACTTGAGGCGAAAGCGGCGGCAGAGTTCAAGCCCATCCATGGCTGGCATAGAGAGATCGGTAATCATCAGATCCGGGGGCCAATCGCCAGCCACCTGAAGTGCCGTTTCGCCGTCATTCGCTACTCGCAGATCATACCCATGAGCATCCAATGAAGTCCGCAATACGCGCGTGATCTGCGGCTCGTCATCCACAATCAGAATCCGGCGGTGATCCCCTGACGGATGGTCCGCCGGGCTCACTTTGCCTCCTGCGTGACGATGTGAACGTCAACCGGCGGCGCGTGTCGCAGAAATTTCTGGATTACCGTCAGGTAAAGGTACTTACGCCAGCCTTCCTGCGCAGAACGGCCAAAAATGACATGCGTAATGTGCTTCTCACGAACAAATTCCGCCACTCGCTCCGCGATGTTTCCTCGCGGCAACCGGACTGGAGTTGCGCCAAGGTTCTCCGCGAAAAGAATATTCTCCTGTAGCGTGCGGCGATTGTCTCCATTCCCATCGGCAGGAGAGTCCACGTAGACGACGAAAAAATCGGCATCAATTGCATGGGCCATGCGGCCGCCACGCGCTATCAAATACTGCGCTATCGGGTTCGAACTGATTGCTACCGCGATCTTCTCCCGAACTGCGATGCTGGGTTCAAGGCGTTCGCGCGCCCAGTGCGCTTCCAAACTCTTGTCGACGACTTGCGCAACCTGACGTAAGGCGAGCTCGCGAAGGGCTATCAGATTTCCACGACGAAAGAAATTTCCCAATGCACGCTCGGCGCGATCAGGCGGATAGATGTCTCCGCGCCGCATTCGCGTCTGTAAGGCTTCCGGCGTGAGATCAGACATGACAATCTCTTCCGCGCGTTGGATTACCCAATCGGGAACGGTTTCACGAACATGAATGCCGGTTATCCGCTCCACCAATGGATTCAAGCTTTCGATGTGCTGTACGTTCACAGTCGAGAGAACGTCGATCTTCGCGTCAAGTAACTCCAACACATCCTGATATCGCTTGGGGTGTTTGCTCCCTTCGATATTGGTGTGGGCCAGCTCATCTACTAAGACGACGGCAGGCTTGCGCGTCAGGATTGCATCCACATCCATTTCCGTAAAGACAGTTCCCTTGTACTCGATCTGCTTGCGCTGCAGTATTTCAAGTTTTGATACGAGGTCGGCGACACCTTTACGCCCGTGGGTTTCGACGACTCCGACGACCACATCCTCGCCACGGCTGTAACGGCGTATGCCTTCGCTGAGCATGCTGTATGTCTTGCCGACGCCGGGAGCGTAGCCGAGAAAGAGCTTGAAAATGGCCTGCTTCTTTTCAGGCGCGATTTGTTCCAACCACTCTTCTGGGCTCTTCTGCACGAAGATATTGTGATCTGAGACGTGCTCTTTGTCGAGAAAGACGCTGAACTAAACGCCAATAACAGTCGCGACGGGGTTACAATCACGCCGAGACCCTGTCGATGGGAAACGTCTTAAAAGCACTGGCGTGTGTGCTGATTGTTCCCGCCGTGATCGCACTGTACACGAAGGGCATACACGCGAACGCAACTACGGTTGCGTTGACTTACCTGATCGCAGTGCTCATAGTTTCAGCGAACTGGGGATTCTGGTACGCAGCGTTCCTGGCGGTGCTTTCAACGCTCGCGTTCAATTTTTTCTTTTTGCCGCCAGTTGGGACTCTTACAATCGCCGATCCGCAAAACTGGGTCGCGCTTGCTGCGTTCCTCGCCACTGCAGTAATCGCTGGACAGCTTTCTGAGCGAGCGCGCCGTGAGGCAGCCCGAGCAAATCACCGGCGGCGCGAAATCGAGCGCCTCTACGCCATTAGCCGACACTTGCTGACAATTGAAAGCGTGCCTGAACTGTTAAATCAGGTCCCCCGACACATTGCAGAAATCTTTGGGGGGAGGGGGGCAGCTATTCTCCTGGCTGACAGAAGTGATATCTATCGCTCCGGCCCTGATACCCGCGAGATTGATAGCGAGCGGCTGCGTTCGGTAGCTGCTCGCGGCGAACCGCTGTTGGACTCGGCAGAGAACATCGCATTTGTTCCACTTCGGCTGGGGGTAAGGACGATTGGATCAATTGCAATTGCGGGATCCGATCTCTCTCGCGAAAGCCTTGACGCGCTTTCGACGCTGATTGCGATCGCCATTGAACGTACGAATGCGGTTGAAAACGTCGGCAAGGCGGAGGCCGCCCGCGAACACGAGAAATTGCATTCTGCGATCCTCGACTCAATTGCCCATGAATTCCGAACTCCCTTGACCGCCATCAAGGCATCCGTGACGAGCATTCTAGCTGGCGGACTGGACGCCTCCCATCAAACCGAATTGTTAACTGTGATCAACGAGGAATCCGACCGAATGGACCACCTAGTGGAAGAAGCTACGCAGATGGCTCGGTTGGAGTCGCATCAGGTGGAATTGAACCGCAAACCGCACGGGATTCAGGAAGCGATCCAGCGCGCATTAGAGACGGCCAAAAAGTTTATCGGGACCCGTCCAGTGAAGGTTGATTGCCCCGAAAACCTGCCTGCGGCAGAATTCGATTTGGACCTGATCACGAATGTTGTGCTGCAACTGTTGGAGAACGCGGCAAAATACTCTGCGCCTGACTCGCCGATCAACATCTCGGCCGAACAATCCGGGGACAAGCTGGTCGTCTGCGTAGCAGACCGAGGGCCAGGAATCGATGAGCTTGAGCAGGCGCTTATTTTCGACAAATTTTATCGTGGTAAAGACAATCGGTATTCGGTACAGGGCACAGGCATGGGCCTGGCGATTGCCAGAGCCGTAATCGAAGCGCACGGCGGAACAATTAGCGTGACGAGCCAATTAGGGCAGGGGAGCGTATTTTCTTTTAGCCTGCCGATAAGCACAGTGGCCGTCCGTTGTTAGGCCCTGCCACTCATCTGGAACTCGTGGGGCCCCTGCCATGCTCACACTCGGTTGCAACGAGGCAGCATACCTCCAGTTGGAGTGATTCTCGACTGGAGCTGCGATCGACGTTTCCTCAGCAGCCACCGCGCGCCATGCGGCGACTGTTTATAAACGATGCGACCGCGCCAGTCGCGATGGCGTCGAAGCAGTCCCATGCGGTGTAACCGCAGCAAATAAGAAAAGCTAGCTCGCATTAACTAACACCCGCTGCGACGCCCAGTCAGGCGGGCCGCTTGACGAAGTCGCGTCGGAAATACTCCATGTCTCCAAGAAGAGTTTGACGTTCATATGTGACGAATTGCAATTTCTGAGAGGAAACGTACCTGCCGCTGAAGAGGACGCCTAAATTTTTCCTCGAAAAACTCGCAAACTGAAAGAGTGATTTCTCGCTCGGGGAAATGGGCGGAGAGTCCGGACAATTCCCCGCACAGTCAAGCTCAAGGAGCGACGAACGAAATTCGGATAACTACTTCATTTTGTTTTGGCTGCCCCCCAGGGATTCGAACCCCGATATGCTGATCCAGAGTCAGCTGTCCTGCCGTTGAACGAGGGGGCAGCAAGTGAGGAAACTTCAAGCGGCAGTTCTGATTTTAGGGTGAGAAAGAAAGTGGGTCAACCGAGAGTAAGTCAGGCGCTAAGTACCCCGCAAAGGCCTTGAACCACGAAAGGCGCGAAGGAAACACAAAGAAAAATCTTAGAGATGCAGTGCACGAAGTTCTTGCGTCTTTTCACGAGTCAAACCGCCGCCTCTCCGACCAGCCAATCCAGCGCTTCCTGCCGAGATTTGAATGTGGGAAGGTCGCGTTGAGAGAACGACTTGATGTTCTGGTAAAACACCTTGGGCAGCGTTTCAACTCCGACCCAGGCGGAGCGCTTGAGGTGAGGGCGCACGTAGACGGTCGCTTCTTTCAAGCTGGCAATTGCGTCTTTATTGAACGTCGCGCCGGTGAAATCTGCGAGGAGAAGCACTGAGCCGCGCGGTTCGGTGTTTACATAGGTGGGAACAAGCCGGCACAGTTTTGTTATCTGCTCGGGCGTGCAATTGGAAACGTCAATGAGGAGCACTCTCGAGCCGTTGTGCGCGATGAAACGGATTTGCTCTTCCATGCAGCCTCCGAGGAACCGGACACAGCAGGCGTGAAGCGCAACTTGCCGTTCTCTTATACTCCAACCGGCTGCTTGCTGGCCACCGGAACTGCGGTAAGCCAGTTATGCCGATCGGGCTTGGTGCCGTTCACGATGCCGAAGAACTCGCGCTGCAGAGACTTCGTAATCGGGCCCACAGTTCCCTTCCCGACTGGGATGCGATCGACCGAGCGGATGGGAGTGATTTCCGCTGCAGTGCCGGTGAAGAAAACTTCGTCGGAGATGTAGAGCATTTCGCGAGGAATGCCGGCTTCGGCGACCGGAATTCCCATCTCGCGCGCGAGTTTCAGGATGGAGTCGCGGGTGATTCCCGGCAGTACCGAATTACCGAGCGGAGCGGTCTGCAAAACTCCGTTGCGGACGACGAATACGTTCTCACCCGAGCCTTCGCTCACGTATCCATTCGCGTCTAGGGCAATCCCCTCGGCATAGCCATTAACAGTGGCTTCCATGCGGATCAACTGCGAGTTCATATAATTTGCGCCAGCTTTGGCGAGAGCGGGCAAGGTGTTCGGGGCAATGCGCGTCCAGGAAGAAACGCAGACATCGACGCCAGAGTCATCCTGGGCGAGGTATTTTCCCCAGGGATAGTTGATGATGTAGACCTCGACCGGGCAGTTGACGGGGGTCACACCGGCATCACCGTAACCGCGGAAAACGATAGGGCGAAGATAACAAGGCCAGACATTATTGGCGCTGATTAACTCGACCATTGCGCTGACCAGTTGCTCACGCGAAAAGTTCACATCCATTCGGTAAACCTTGGCAGAATCGAGCAGGCGGCTGATGTGCTCATTCGCGCGGAAAATGGCCGGACCCGACGGCGGGGCGTAGCAACGGACGCCTTCAAAAACCGACGAGCCGTAATGGATTACATGGGCCATTACATGGATTTTTGCGTCTTCCCAGCGAATCATCTTTCCGTTGTGCCAGATGTGGTCGGTTTTCTGCAGCGGCATGAATATTCCTCTCGGACGATTATAGCTTGACGAGTGCGGCAGGTTGTCACACTGCGGTAATTGCGCGCGGTGGAACCTGAGAGGACTCATCTTGAGTACGCAGTTTTCGAGGGTTCCCGGATATCGCAGGTATTCTCCCGGCAGACTTCTGCGCGGGGCTGTGTTTCGGGGGTGAATCTTTTATAAACAGTAAACATCAAAAGGCGGGGAGAAAAGTTATGTCACTCCGACCTGTAAAGCGGATTATTCAACCAAAACCAACGATCGAAGGCGCGGGGGTGAAGTTGCAGCGCGCGTTCGGCTTTGGAAAGACAAGGGATTTCGATCCGTTTCTGCTGTTGGATGATTTTCGTAACGAGAACCCGGGAGACTATTTGGCCGGATTTCCCTGGCATCCGCATCGCGGGATTGAAACGATCACGTACGTGCTGGCGGGTTCAGTTGAGCATGGTGACAGCTTGGGAAATAAGGGCAAGATGACTGCGGGCGATGTGCAGTGGATGACGGCCGGCAGCGGAATTCTGCATCAGGAGATGCCGAAAGGCGATCAGCAGGGTCGGATGCATGGATTTCAGTTATGGGCGAACTTGCCTTCAAATTTGAAGATGACTAATCCGCGGTATCAGGACATTCCGGCGAGCGCGATTCCCGAAGTGACTGACGATGATGGAACGCGTGCTCGAATTATCTGCGGTGAGTTCTGGGGAAAGCGCGGGCCGGTCGAGGGGGTCGCGGCTGATCCGAGCTATGTTGACGTTTCGGTTCTACCGGGGCTGAAGAAGCGGTTGAACATCGAGACTACGCGGAATGCGTTCGCATACGTATTCGCTGGATCAGGAACGTTTCGTGATGCTTCTAATCCCAGGGCGGTGCTGACGGAATCGGGCGTTGATCCGAATGCTCAGCCCGAGTACGACGCAGCAAACCATTCTTTGGTGCTGTTCGATCGTGGAGATGAAATCGTTGTGCAGGCGGGGCCGGAGGGGATTCGGTTTCTGCTAGTTTCAGGCAAGCCGATCGAGGAGCCGGTCGCGTGGTACGGTCCGATCGTGATGAACACGCAACAGGAACTTCAGCAGGCTTTTCATGAGTTGCAGGACGGAAGCTTCATCCATCATCGGTAAGCATCTTAAGGTCCTCAACCCTGAAATTCGAAAGGAGATTGCCGTGAAAGTAGCGGTATTCGGCAAAGGTCATGTAGGCGGTGGACTCGCAGATTTGTGGGAACGCGCGGGCCATCAGGTGAAGAGGCTGGGTCATCAAGGCGGGGATGTTTCTGATGCTGACGTTGTGCTTGTCTCGGTTCCGGGGAAGGCAGTCGAGGATGCAATCGGGAAGTTAAAGGGCGTGAAGGGCAAGACGGTTATAGATGCGACGAACCGTTTCGGAGTAGAACCGCCGTCGGGCTTTCCGTCGAATGCTGAGTTCATCAAGTCGAAGACCAATGGGCCCATGGCAAAGTCGTTCAACATCAACTTCGCGGCGTTGTATGGAGAGCTGGGCAAAGCCAGAGTTAGGCCAAGCAACTTGTGGTGCGGAGATGAAGAAGCGCGGGTGGCGGTTGAACAGCTGAATCGCGATGCCGGGTACGATCCGGTATATGCGGGGCCGCTGACGAATGCGCGCGACCAGGAGGAGTTCATCAAGTTAGTTTTCGCGATCAATAAAGCGGGCATGGGACAGTTCTTTTATCGGATCGCGAAACCGGGCGAGTTGTGAAACAGCAGGTTTCTCGCTCAAAGCTCCGCTGCCGATTTGGAATGATGGCGGTAATGCGCCAAAAAAGGCCCCATTTCTGGGGCCTATTTCAAAAGAGGCGAATGGCGGGATCACAAACAAGGATCGAGGACGCCGGTCCGGCTGAGTGGACGGCGAAAGTCGGGTCGAAGAAACGAGAGAAAGAAGAGGATCGGACTCAATGCTGGTGCCTCTTTTCTTGCTGGTGAAATTGCAGTTGCGGGGCCAAAGGCGAAACGAACTTCCGATTCGCGGGCTTTCGCGGAAACCATTCGGGAACAACGGCTTAGGGCAGCCTGAGCTCCCCATCCAGAGAAAGCTGTACTCCCCATCAAAGCTGCAGAATTATGCACATTCGGTGCAGCACCTTCCCCAGTGTTACTAGCAGTGTCTGTTACTAGCAGTGTCTAAAGAGCCAAACAACTCTGGTATGCTTCCTGCGAGCCGGCCCGAGGAGGTTCCATGCGCCGCTTTCTACCCTCATTTCCAGTTCTCTTTGCTCTCACATTCTTGGCGGCAGCTCAAACGACATCCGCGCCGCAGACCGCGCGTCAGGCATTAATAGAAATGTTTTTCGGCACTGCGCCGAATCACCTGCAAAAGCATTTGCCAGATACAACCCGGAACGTATTTAAGAAAATGACTGGGCCGAACGGGATGAATACGATGGACGAAGTCTCGATGTTTGCGACCATGGCGAGGGCTGGAGGCGGGAAGTTCGAGACATTTGATACCGGCCCGGTGCTGCTGCGGGTGGAAGATCCGAGGGAAAATCAAAAAGTTGAAATAACGGTCGAAGCTGACAACCTGTCGGGCGACGGCGATCAGATCGATCTCGCGTTGCAAGTAACCAAGGATGAAAAAGAACAGGTTTTGCCCTTCGTCCCGCGATTGACATTTGTGATGAAAACGGAAGCCGATGTATGGCGACTGAGTGACATCAGCGTGACGCTGCGGGTCCCGCTTGAAGATGCGGATTTTCTCAAGAGCATTGAGCAGGAACACACGAAGCAAGCCGAGCAGATGGCACAAATGAACGTACGCAATATTGTCAGTGCAGAAACCGCCTACCATTCAACTCATAACGCCTATGCGTGCAGTCTTGCCGAATTGGGCAAGGCGAAGCGGGAAACAGATCTTGGGGGAAAAGGCGTGAGCTTCCCTCTTTTGAATGCAGACCTCGGCAGCGGCAAAAGCGGCGGTTACATCTTTGTAATTTCGGGGTGCGACGGCAACGGTTATAAAGTGGTCACCGAACCCGACACTCCGGATTCCGGCGAAAAAGCGTTCTGCTCTGATGAAAGTGGCTCGATTCGGTTTTCCGCTGATGGTAAAGCGGCGACATGCCTGAGCGGCGGCGGGACAGTGCACGGAAGAGACTCCGGACCGGATGTAACCCGGTTGACGGCGATTGCTGCGGGAAGTGGAGAGTCAACCGCGCCTCATTCGAAAATGCCGACAACACACGCAGGAGGTGTGCCCGGCGGCATACAGGCACCACGGCGAGTACGCGTTTCACAAGGGGTCATGCAATCGATGATCGAGAATAAAGTTGCACCTCCTTATCCCCCGGATGCAAAGGCTGCGCGAATTCAAGGCGCGGTGGTTTTGAAAGCGATCATTGGGAAGGATGGGACAGTTCAAGAGTTATCAGTAATCTCAGGGCATCCTCTGCTCGCCCCTGCCGCGCTCGAGGCTGTTAAGCAATGGAAGTACCGGCCTACTCTTCTGAATGGCAGCCCAGTCGAGGTGGACACCCAAGTTACGATCAATTTCACACTTGCTGGCCAGCCCCCCATTCAATAAAGACACATCGTTTGCGGCAATTCCCTGCATCCTAATTTCCAGAATTCCTCGATTTCTGATAAACAGGAAGTTTCACCTGGAGGAGATTGTGGGGAGATGTGTCCTGATCGCCGGGCTCTGCTGTGGCTTTTTAGCCACTCTCGGTTGCGGTGGAAGCAGCAGTAGCACGACGCAGCAAATACGGGTTGTGATGGCGTCGCCCAACATCCCTCCCACTGACATCACAATCGACGGCGCTGAAGTTGCCACCTCGCTTGGCTTCATGAACTTCATGCCATACGTTCCGGTGAAAACCGGGCAGCATCATGTGGAAGGACTTGCCGTCAGCAATTCAGCGGCTATTTTTCAGGAAACGATTGCAGTAACGGAAAGCACGAATCTCACCGTCTACGTGACAGGACCGAGCGGCAAAGCGCAAACCCTGGTGCTCACAGACGGCGGCGGCACGTCCACCAACGTAGTAACAGGCGATGGCAATATACGCGTGATTAATGCATCGTCGAGCATGGGGCCCGCAGACGTCTACATTGTGAACGCAGGCGGCGGCATTGGTGGTGCCACGCCGCTGGCGACCAAACTGCCGTCCAACCAGGCCACTGGCTATCAGAAGACCGCAATTGGAAATTACGAGGTGTTCATGACCGCGCCGGGTACGAGCAATGTGTTTCTGGATACGGGTCCGCTCGCCCTTTCGCAAAGCCAGTATCAGACAGTGGTCGCGGTGGACGCGGCTGACGGAGGTTTCAATTACATTGTATTAACGGATCAGTAAGAGCCGGGCTACGAGGCAATGGAGCAGCGCGCCTTCGCAATTGGGTACGCACCTGATCATTGGTGATAGATCATGGCTCAGAACTCGGTGGCTGCTGTTGTGACACTTCTTTACACGGATGGGATTACTATCAACAACACTTTCCACTCCTGCCGCGTCTAACCACAGAGCGTAAATTCGGATCTACGTCTGCATCGTTTTCCGGCTGTATAATCAGGGATTTGGAATTTGGAGGCGAACTAAATCATGGAAACGCACGCCAAGTTGTGGGGGCGTTTTAAAGCGAATCGCGTAGGTTTTACGCTTGTCATATTACTTACGCTGACGGTCGGGATTCTAATCGGGACGGTCGTCTCCTATGGCGTAAAAGGACAGGAGAAGGACAAACGTTCGGCTGATGCGACCCCGTTGACCATACCCTCGCCTCGTCAAACCTCTAACCAATTTGCGCAGATCGCGAAGAGCCTTGAACCGGCAGTGGTGAATATCAACACTGAATCGACGATTAAGCCCTCTGCGCATCGCCGCGGCGATGAAGATGGTGATGAACAAAGTCCCTTTGGCGACTTTTTCGATAAGTTCTTCGGCCAGGGAGGCGACCAAGGTCCGATTCGCGAGCGATCGCTGGGATCTGGCGTGATTGTTGATTCGAAGGGCTATATCATTACGAACCGTCACGTGGTGGAAAAGGCAGACCGGATTCGAGTTCATCTGCAGGATGACGCTGCTGGCGTGCAGCACGACGCCAAGGTGATTGGCAGTGACAACGAAACGGATTTGGCCGTAATTAAGATTGATATCGACCACGCCTTGCCGACCGCAAAGTTAGGCAATTCGGACGGAATGCAGGTTGGGGATTGGGTTCTGGCTGTCGGAAGTCCATTCGGATTACAGGCAACGGTAACGGCAGGAATCGTTTCGGCGAAGGGCCGGAATATTGTGCCGAATCACCAGTTCCAGTCGTTTATTCAGACTGATGCCGCAATCAACCCCGGAAATTCCGGCGGCCCGCTGGTCAATATGGACGGCGAGGTGATTGGGATTAATACGGCTATTTTGACTGACACAAACGCCTACGCAGGAGTCGGATTTGCTCTGCCTTCAAACACGGTGGCGCAGGTCTATAACCAGCTCACCGGGCCCGAGCATCGCGTAGAGCGCGGATCAATTGGCATTGAATTCAACGCACAGGAAAATCCGGCGATTGCCCGCGTTTATGGCGTGCAAGGCGGGATTACGGTTTCGAGCGTGGTACCGGGCAGCCCGGCTGAGCGCGCGGGGTTGAAAGTGGGCGACACGATCACTTCCGTAGATGGTAAGCCGGTGAAAAATGGCGACGAACTAGTTTCTGATATTGCCGCCCGTAAGCCGGGGTCGAAAGTCGCGCTGGGCTACTATCGAAACGGAAAGAAGGATACGGCCGATGTCACCGTTGCCGACCGGGCAAAACTTTTCGCTACCCGTCTTGGTGAAGACGAAGAAGGTGGAGAGGAAGCTGCTCCGAAACAGAGCAAGCTCGGAGTTACGGTCCGTGATCTTACGCCTGAAATGGCCGACCGCCTTAATGTACCGTCCAGCCAGGGCGTAATAGTTCAGGAGATCAAACCAGGGTCATTCGCCGATGATATCGGTTTGACGCGCGGCGACGTGATACTCGAAATCAACAAACAGAAGGTGAATAGTACGGAAGACTTCGACCACATTCAGTCAACTCTGAAGAGCGGTCAGGATGTAGTGTTCCTGGTACGGCAACGCGGCGCCGGACGCAACGATGGCACGATCTTCCTTGCCGGAACACTTCCGTAACTGTTACTTGCACGAAGGGAACTGGCGCGACGGGCTGCCTCCGCGAGATGATCAATCAGCGCGGGAAAATGACTGTTTACGCGAAGGGCTGAGTATGTCTTTTAAATGCGCAGAATTGCGGAGGTTGGCAGGAGTGGTTTTGCTGGCCGCATCGGTTTCGTTCTCTGGGGTTGCGATCGCTGAGACCCAGCCGACGTCTGCCAGTGCCAACAAGTCAGCCCACCACAAGGCACATCACCGAAAGAGTCATAAACCGCGGGTACGTGGTCAGAAGGCTATCGATACCGGCCGTGTTCAGGAGATCCAAGAGGCGCTCATTCGCGAGCATTACCTGAAGGGAGAGCCTTCGGGCAAGTGGGATGCGTCAACCCAGCATGCTATGCAGCAGTACCAAGCTGACCAGGGCTGGCAAAGCAAAACAGTGCCCGATTCCCGAGCGCTGATTCGTTTGGGGCTGGGACCGGACAACCAACACCTGCTGAATCCGGAGAGCGCGATGACCACAGCGCCGGTAAAACCAAGCTCCGCGTCAACCAATACGGTGTCTTCTGCTGCACCAGCATCGGCATCCGGCGCTGCATCCATGCCTGCGGCACCCGTTTCGGTCCCCGCTTCAGGAATCGTGAGCGATCCAGCGCGGTAACCGTCAGTTCCGCTCGAAATAAGGAAGAGGCTGGTTGTTTACCACTGCAGCCGGGTTCTGCTCCACCAAAGCAGTCGCAAGTTCCTCACTCATTTGTTTCGCGATTGCCTTTCGAGCTTCTGAAAGATTCGGTTTCCGCCGCTCGGTCTCATGCGCGTCACTGGCAAGGAAATGGATGGCTTTTTCTTTTAATAACCAATCCGCGATCTGGCGGGCTCGTGCTCCCCAATATCCCGTGAAAACAGAAGCTGTGACCTGAACCGCGCAGCCGAGTTCAATCCACTTAAGAACGCGGCCGGGATTCTGCTGCACGATGGGATTGCGTTCAGGATGAGTAATGATCGGCTTGACGCCGCGTTGATGCATTTGCGTGAACCATCCATCGATTTGCGAAGATATGCTGAAATTGCTGAACTCAACCAGCATGTAACAGCCCTCGGCGATGCAGTAGGTTTCTGGAGTACGCAGCGCCGCCTGCATATTGTCGAAAGAAAGGTGAAAGTCACAGCCGAGACTTAAGGTCGGGCGAGGGCCGACACGCTTTCGCAATTCTGCCACAAGAGTTGAAAGATATTTGCGATCGTAAAAGTAGCGATCGTTCGAATGCGGAGTGGCAACGACATGCTCAATGCCATCTTCAGCCGCCATGCGGCACATGGCTTCGGCGGTTTCCCAGGATTTTGGGCCGTCATCCACGTCAGGCAAGATGTGGCAATGAATGTCAATCACTCACATGATTAGACCAGATTTGCAAAATTTCGTGATGTCACGTTGGTGTAACTTCGTAACTTCACGCGGTGGATCGCCGTAACACAAAGTACAAAACCGCCACTGAACCAAAAGCGCACTTATCCATACCAAAGCTGGGATTAGGAACGCGCTCGCATGAAGTCGCGAATCTCTGAGTAAGCTTGCCGCAAGGTTTCTTCCTGCGGAAGAAAGACGATGCGGAAGTGCCTGGTGCCGGGCTTCTGGCCGAAACCGGAACCCTGCACCGTGAGAATATGCTTCTGCAACAGAAGCTCTTTTACCCAGGTGGCGTCTTCTTCGGGAACGTCAATACGCGGGAAGGCGTAAAACGCGCCGCGCGGTGGAACACAACTCATGCCCGGGATGGAGTTGCAGGTTTGAACTGTGAGATCGCGGCGGGCGGTAAGCTTGCGGCGCACTTCGATCAGGTGATCTTGCGGACCTTCGAGAGCGGGCTTGATCGCGTACTGCTGAGGATGGTTTGCTGACAACCGCGCGCGAAGCATTTTGTGAATGCCTTCGATGTAGGGCTTCACCGCAGCCGCTTCCCCGCTCACGATACCCCACCCCATACGCCATCCGGGAGCAAGGTAATTCTTGGAGAGGCCGCCGATTGTGACCACGGGCACATCGGGAGCGACAGTCGCGATTGAAATTTGCTCGCCGCCATCGAGAATCAACTTGTCGTAAATTTCATCGGCGATGATCAGCAGGTTGTGCTGGCGGGCAAGCTCGGCGAGATCTTCGAGCATTTGCCGGGTGCAGAGAGCGCCGGTGGGATTGTTGGGATTGATGAGAACGATCGCTTTCGTACGCGAATTGATTTTCTTCTTAATGTCGCTCAGTTCTGGCTGCCAGCCGTCCTCTTCGTTCAAATAATAGGGATTCGCCTCAGCGCCGATCTTGCACAGCACGGCGGGATAAAGCGGATAGTCGGGACGTGGCGTGAGAACGTTGTCGCCGGGATTGAGCAACGCAGTGAGAGAAAGATCGACCGCTTCGCCCGCGCCGTTGCTGATGAAAATATTCTGGACGCTGGTGAAACCATTTTTTTCGGCCTGCGCGCGGATGGCATCGAGTGCTTCGGGAACTCCGGCCGAAGGGGCATAGCCGTTTTTGTTGTCGCGCATGGCACGGTATGCGGCTTCGATGAGATGCGGCGGCGGAGCGAAATCGAAAATATTTGGATCGCCGACGTTCAGGTAAAGAACTTTGTGGCCCTGGCGCTTGACTTCATCGGCGGTAGAGACGAGGTCGCGAATGGCGTAGCGCAGGTTATCGAGGCGTTGGGCGGCAGTAATTTCGCGGGTTTGGGTTGCTGGCATGGCTTACATTCTAACCGCCGAGCAGGTCGAGAGCGCAGAGAAACTTTACTCACAACTGAGACGCGGAGAACTGGAAGCGCAATGTTTCTGAGCTTCGAAATGGCCCGCGACCCAGCCGGTTTGGCCAACGACGAAGGACCGACGACCGAGGACGCTTCATTCTGGCCGATCGATCTGTGCTCTCTGCAACTTGTCCGAATAATCCACATACACCGACTTCCATTCCGTGTAGAAATCGATTGCGCCGATACCGCCTTCGCGGTGGCCGTTGCCTGTGGCCTTCGTGCCTCCGAAAGGCAAATGAACTTCGGCGCCAATAGTTGGAGCGTTGATGTAGGTGATTCCGGCGTATAGATCACGCATGGCGGCGAATGCCTTATTCACGTCTCGCGTGTAGATCGCCGATGAGAGGCCGTATTCGATGTTATTGGCAATCAGGACTGCGTCTTCGAAGTTCTCGCACGGAATGATCGAAACGACGGGACCGAAGATTTCTTCCTGCGCGATACGCATCTTGGGATCGACGTCAGAAAAGACGGTGGGTTCCATGAAGTAGCCATGCTTGAGATCGCCATTGTCGAGGCGGTTGCCGCCGCATTGCAACTTCGCACCTTCGGTTTTGCCGATATCGACGTATTGCAAATCGCTTTGCAGTTGCCGCTCGTTGATGGCCGGGCCCATCTCGTTTATTTCATCGAGGCCGTTGCCGACTCGCAGTTTGCGGGCACGATCAACGAGTCGACGAACGAAGTCGTGATAGACGCCCTTTTGAACGATGATGCGGCTGGTGGCAGTGCAGCGCTGGCCGGTGGTGCCGAAGCCGCCCCAGAGTGCGCCCTCGATGGCGAGATCGAGATTCGCGTCGTCGAGCACGATCATGGGATTTTTGCCGCCGAGTTCGAGCGAACAATGCTTAAAGCTCTTCGCAGCAGTTGTGCCGATAGTTCGACCAACTGCGCTTGATCCAGTGAACGAGATGGCGCGGACTTCAGGATGCTCAAGCAACGGACCACCGGCTTCCGGGCCGAATCCGGTCACGATGTTAATGACGCCTTTCGGAACTCCCGCGTCGGTGAGAACGCGAACCAAATTAAAGGTAGAAAGCGGAGTGTCTTGCGCGGGCTTAATGACGCACGTGTTGCCGCAGACAAGAGCCGGCAACAACTTCCACGACGGAATCGCCATTGGAAAGTTCCACGGCGTGATCATTCCGCAGACGCCCAAAGGCTGACGGATCGCCATAGCGAATTTGTTCGGCAGCTCAGAAGGAGTTGTCGGACCAAATAGACGGCGTCCCTCGCCCGCCATGTAGTAAGCCGTATCAACCGCTTCCTGCACGTCGCCTCGAGTTTCTTTTAAAACCTTGCCCATCTCACGGGTCATATCGCGGGCAAAATCCTCTTTGCGCTCGGCGAGCATTTCGGCAGCGAGATAGATCATCTCGGCGCGGCGCGGCGCGGGAATAAGACGCCATTTCACGAAGGCGCGCTTGGCGGCGTCGACCGCGGCATCGATATCAGCCTTTGCAGATTTCTGAAAAATTCCGACTACGTCGCGGGTGTCGGCAGGATTGCGATCTTCAAATGTCTCGCCAGTCGAGGCTTCGGCCCACTCTCCATCGATGAAATTTCGGTAAATGTTGGGGCGAAACGCATCGCCTTCAATCGTTGGGCGGGTCAGAGTGTCGGTAGCCATCGCTTCCTCCTGCGATATTCATGCTATCGCTGGGACAGAGGTGGGGCAAGCGAGCGGACTTCGGACATTCTGTCCCAGAAGAACTTTTAAGCTCGGCAATGGTCGAAGTTTGCAGAAGGGGTGCCGAATGGACTGTAGAGCTACCCTCGCTTGCCCATGACCTCAGTAACCTTAGGTGCGCGGTTTCGGCGCATTCCCCGCATGCTTCGCTGTAATAATTTTCCTATACATCCGGGAACTTTCTCGTCCTGTAGAGGATATTCGTGTCTGCGAACCGCAAAACAGAGATTCAGATCGCCTGGAAGACGGTTACCTACCGCAGCGTAATTACGTTCATTCTTGCAGTCGTACTCGCAATCGGGATTGCAACGCGGTTCGCATTTCCAGAGTTCAGCGCCAGCACCGGCAAGGCGGTAAGCAGCTTGTTCACAAATCTGCTGGAGCGAGTTGCCGCGGAACCTTTAACAAAACCCGCCATTGTTGCTCAGCAGGCACACATCACAGCGCTTGATGGTACGGTGCGCGTGAAAAAAGCGACCAGCAACGATTGGGTAAAGGCCGACTACAGTATTCCGCTCGAAAAAGGTGACGTGATTCAGACCGGCTCCGAGGGAATGGCAAAAATCGTTTTCAACGATGGCACGAATTACACCGTGAAGCAGGATTCGCTGATCGTGATCGAGGAGAACTCGGCGAACGAGCATCAGCAGACAAATGTAGCCGTGGCCGTGAATACCGGAACTGTGGACCTAGCGACTGGGACGTATTCCCAGGGTTCGAAATCGGAAGTCATTCTGGATGGCGCAACTGCCTCACTGGCTCCTGAAAGCGCGGCGCGTGTGAGTAAAGACGCCACCGCTAAAAAAGATGAACTGCTGATCACAAAGGGCAGCGGCACGGTCGAACGAAATGGTGAGACCGTCCAGTTGGCAAATTGGGAGAAAGCGACGTTCCGGCCGCAATCACAACATATGGAAAAGGTAAAAGAGATTGGGCCGCCAACACCAATTTCCCCTGCGAACATGATGCCGATTTTCAGTTCGAACGACTCCAAAGCCATCGAATTTTCCTGGACACCGATGACGAACGCGAAAGGTTATCGTTTGATGGTTTCTCGAAATCCTTATTTTTCGTCGCTGGTTTTGGACCGCAAGGTGAACTCGGCGGATGTGATGGTCTCGGGGCTGACGGAAGGACCTTATTACTGGTTGGTGAAATCGTTCGACGTGGAAGGCAAGGAATCAGCCGAAAGCGAGAAGAACCGGTTCACGATCATTGCGAAGCAACTGGATTCGGGAAAGATTGCGCTGGAACTTGATCCTTTCATCCAGCAGGGCCGGGTCATCGAAATAACCGGGAAGACTGAAGCGGGCGCGCGCGTGATGGTGAATGGACATGAAGTGCCGGTGATCGGGGCCGATGGCAGCTTCCACTATTTCACTCCTCCCCTGCCCAATGGCGAGACGCTGATAACAGTAACGGCGCAGGATGCAAAAGGCGGCGTGAATACGGAGCAGCAAAAAGTTGTGATTCAGTGACGGTTACCCCCACTGTCACTTTGTTTGTGCAATCGATGGCTTTAATTTTTAGCGCTGGGCTGGAAAAGTCCTTACAATGGGATCAAAGCCCAGAGACAACTTAGGTTTTTGCGGGCACCGCCTCCGGCGGAGTTGTGCCCCAATGCAGTAGATCAACAAAAGGGACAAAGTATGTCATCCAACGGATTTCGTAATGGATCATCGAATGGGCACAATGTGCGGTCGCTCTTCAGCATTTTTTCGAGCGATCTGGCGATTGACCTGGGGACCGCCAATACGCTCGTTTATGCCCGCGGCAAAGGTATCGTGGTCAATGAGCCGTCGATTGTGGCGCTGAATAAGAATAGCGGCGAGGTCGAGGCCGTCGGCAAAGAAGCCAAAGAAATGCTGGGCCGCACGCCGGGGAACATCGTTGCCATCAAGCCGATGAAAGACGGTGTAATTGCCGACTTCAAAGTCACGGAAAAAATGCTCAACTACTTCATCCAGAAGGCCCACAACCGCAAGATGCTGGTGCATCCGCGAATCGTGATTGGGGTTCCTTCGGAAATCACGCAAGTGGAAAAGCGCGCGGTCATGGACTCCGCCTATCGGGCCAAGGCGAGCGAAGTCTTTCTCGTCGAACAGGCGATGGTCGCTGCGATCGGCGCTGGACTTCCAATCACCGAGCCCTCGGGCAACATGGTGGTCGATATCGGTGGCGGAACGACGGACATTGCAGTGATTTCCTTGAGCGGAATTGTTTATTCGCGATCGGTCCGAATGGCGGGTAATCAGATGGATGAAGCCATCATGAATTACCTGAAGCGGAAATACAACCTGCTGGTTGGCGAACGCACGGCAGAACAAATAAAGATGGAAATTGGGTCGGCGTATCCGCTGGATAAACCTCTGACCATGGAAATTAAAGGCCGCAATTTGATTGAAGGAGTGCCGAAGACGATCACAGTGGATGACAGTGAAATTCGCGAGGCGCTGAGCGAGTGCGTTTCGACGATTATGAATGCGGTCCGCGTTGCGCTGGAACGTACTCCTCCGGAGCTTTCAGCCGACATCAGCGACCGCGGAATTGTGCTGACCGGCGGCGGCGCGCTGCTGAAGAACTTGGACAAACGTATCCGCGAGGAAACCGGACTGCCGGTTTCGATTGCGGATGATCCATTGTGCAGCGTGGTACTTGGGACCGGTAAGATGCTGAGTGATTTTAAGCTGCTGAGGAAGATTTCGATTGAGTAGCTCTCAGCCATCAGCTTTCAGCCGTCAGCTAAACCGGTCCCGTGATGGCCGACTGCTTAAAGCTGCAACCCCGAAGACGAAGGTAGACGAAGGAGATTCTCCAGGTAGTCGCTGCGTACACTGCTTTTGACTTCCTGATGGTTTCGGCTGATAGCTGACAGCTGATTTTATGGACACTCTCATGGGCCGCTATCGCAATGTCAGCATTCTGGCAGCGGCCATTTTCATCCAAATCCTTGGACTTGCCGTTCAGGTCAAGCGGGCCACCGAAAACCAATCCTCGCGGCTCATTCGCATCTGGGCGGTTTCTGCCATTACGCCGATGGAAAAGACGATTGTGAGGACTCAGAGCGGCGCCTCTAATATTTGGCACAACTATTTCTATCTGCGCGGCGTGCGTCAGGAAAACCGACAACTGAAAGATCAGATCCAGGAGCTGCAGCTGGAGCAGGTACGGTTGCAGCAGGACGCAAACCAGGCACACAGGTTGCAGGCCCTTCTCGGGTTCAAAGAGCAGTTCATTGCGAAAACACTTGCGGCACAAGTGATCGGGTCGAGCGGCAGCGAACAGTCACGCACGATTTATATCGACAAAGGGTCGCGCGATGGAATTCAGCAGGACATGGCCGTGATTTCTGCCGACGGGGTCGTTGGCCGCGTCATTAGCGTGTTCAAGAGCACATCCCAGATATTACTTATTAACGATCAGACGAGCGGCGTGGGCGCCATACTCGAACAGTCGCGCGTGCTTGGCGTATTGCAGGGAAAACCCTCAGGCGGACTTGTGATCGACAAAATCATGGCGGATGAGGACATCAAGGCCGGCGACAAGGTAGTGACCAGCGGCGGCGATCTTATCTTTCCAAAGGGTCTGCTGATCGGCACGGTTTCGAAAATTGATAAAGGACCTGAGTTTCTGCAAATTTCTGTTAAACCTGCCGCAAGACTGGATCGTTTGGAAGAAGTTCTGGTAATTCTGAAGAAAGAAGAGCGCGAACCGGTTGCGCCGGGCCTGCCGTTGCGGGCGGCTGATATTTTGGCCCGGCGGCTGCCGTCAGTGCCCGATAAACCAGCTACGCCGGCGACCGGTGCCGCGACAGGTGCTGGTTCGCGCGCCGCAGTTGCTACAAATGCTGCAACACATCCGGCAGGTTCACTTGGAACCTCGACTCCAGCAGCTCAGTTGAAAGCACCTGGGGTGACAGGATTAAATTCGAAATCAGTTACAACAGGCACGCCTTTGGCGAATAGTGGAACGGCCCCGGTAGCAAAATCTAAACCGGCGAACGCGGACGCGACGGCTTCTCCGAACATTAACTTGCCCACGTCTACTCCATCGAAACCTGCGGTCGACAGTTTGCCATCACAGCCCGATTCTTCCGGGGACGCTCCTCAATAACGTGGCCCTGACCTATACATCGCGCGAGCAGATCGAGGTTTACCGATTCAGCTGGCCGGTTGCGCTTTTTGTGCCGCTGCTAGCCATTGCCCTGCAATCGTTCCTGCCCATCTGGCTGCCGTTTTTCCGCATGTTCGATCTCCCCCTGTTGGTGGTGATCTTCTTCGCGATGGCGCGGAGAAATCCGGTCACCGGTTTGATCACAGGCGCAGCGATTGGCCTGCTTCAGGATTCGCTCACACAGCAGCCGATTGGCTTGTACGGGATCGCCAAGACTTTTGTGGGTTACGGGGCATCATCGCTGGGCGTGAAGCTCGATGTGGAGAGCGTCGGCACGCGGCTGATTGTTACGACAGCCTTTTATGTCATCCATGAAGTGATTTATTTCAGCGTTGCGCGAGGCATGGTGCGCCTGCCTTTGGGTTGGAGCTGGTCGCATAAGCTGGAATCCGCCGTTGCCAATGCGGTGTTAGGAGTGTTTCTGTTCGCGGTGATGGATCGGTTGAAGCAACGCGCTTGAGCTCAGTCTTTCCTCGGACTCACCAATCAATCCGCTCGTTCCCCGTGATTACATCGAAATGACGATCGCGGCTTAGCAGTGGCAGAGAATGTTGTCGGCACAGGGCTGCAATCCAAATATCATTAGTGGGAATGGGTCGTCCGATTCGTTTTAGCTCGACGTTGATTTCCGCATAGTAGCGAGTTGTTGGTTCGTTGACATCCAAGACGAGGCAATCCTCAATTAAGCCTTCGAGCCAGCTTTCATAACTCGCCCGGTTTCGCGACTGCGCTATTCCGTGCCGGTATTCGCCCAGCACGATCACAGGTACTGCCATCTCTTCAGAACGAGCGAGAAGAGAAATTACCCCAGGATCATTGTCGGCTGCCGCAGATAGCGCGTTCGTGTCCAAAATCATTTCCAGAGTTCGGGATCAATTTGCTCAAAAGTTTCCTCGACCCGCCTTTCAATTTCTTTTCGTTCTCTGTGCAGGTGTTTGAGTTTCCCGAGATGTTTCATCCACGGCTTTTCCGCGGGGCCTGCTTTGGTCAGCTTTTCCTGCACTGCTTCCGTTACGAATTGCCGCAGCGGAATGCCGCGTTGGGCCGCAATTGACTTAGCCCGCCGAAAGAGAAAATCGGGAATTTCGAGAGTTGTCTTCACCGAATCCATATTCCCATATTTAAGGGACTTGCGCAATGCAGCGAAGATTTGAGGGTCAACTCCGTAGGCCACTTTTCTAACCGGTATGACCTTAGTAACCTATCCCGCTGTTCCGCCATCCAGAGAAGCTTTACAATCAGGATAATCTGTCCATCTGCGGCATCAAGCCAACGACTGTTCTTAGCTCGCTGAGAAGCGTAGCGCCGAACGGACCGACGACCAACGATTGAATTATGTTCGGCCGCGACGAAAAGTTATCTCACGTCCGCCTTACCGCAGTGCAATACGTCATTCTTGCGATATTTCTTTTCTTGGCATATGGGCTGTGGCGACTGCAAGTTTCGCAGAGCGAGTACTACTCCGCTGCCGCGGAAAGAAATCGTGTGCGCGAGGTTCCCATTCTCGCTCCCCGTGGCAACATTTACGACCGCAACGGCAGGATAATCGTCCGAAATTACACTTCCTATACCGCGCTGCTCATGCGCGATTCTTCGCGCGATCTGAATGCCGATGCCGACCTGATCGCGACCGGCCTGCACATGGATCCGAAAGAGGTGCGCGAAAAAATTCGGCACTTTGCGTCGACACCGCAGTATCAACCGATTTATTTGAAGGAAGACATCACGCTCGACGAGGTTGCCTTCATTGAGGCCCACAAGAACGAACTCCCTGAACTTGACACCATCCGTGCTTATCGGCGGCTTTATCCGCTAAAGGGATTTTTGGCACACCTGATCGGCTATGTGGGCGAGGTCAGCGAGGACATGCTGAACCAGCCACAATACGAGCTGTATAACCCCGGTGACGTCGTGGGCAAATCCGGTGTCGAGCAGGAATACAACTCGCTCTTGATGGGTACAAATGGCTCCCGTCAGGTTGTGGTGAATAGCCATGGCAAAGAGGTTGGCGCGCCGCTCGAGGAAAAACCTGCCATCCCAGGCAAGCCATTGAAGCTGACGATTGATGTCGATCTGCAAATCGCTGCGGAAGAAGCGATGGAAGGAAAGAACGGCGCGATCGTGGCGATGGATCCGCACACCGGCGAGATTCTTGCCATGGCGAGCAGGCCGACGTTCGATCCGAACAGCTTTGCAATAAAAATCGGGCGTGCCGATTGGGAGAAACTCGTCACTGATCCTGACAAGCCATTGTTGAACAAAGCCATTCAAGCACAACTAGCGCCGGGCTCGACTTTCAAGCTGATTATGGCTACGGCTGGTTTACAGGAAGGCATCGCGGAGAACATGCATGTGATCTGCAATGGCGGTGCGGAATTCTATGGACGTTACTTCAAGTGCTGGATTTCTGCGCGCCACCAGGTGCATGGCGACGTGGACATCACCAAGGGGATTTACCAATCGTGTGACGTTTTCTTTTATACCTTGGCTGAGAAACTCGGCATTGGGCGCATTGCGAAATACGCAACTGAGTTCGGGCTTGGACAAAAAACCGGGATCGACTTACCGGATGAAGTCAGCGGCGTAATGCCATCGGAAGAATGGAAGCTGCGAAACTTCAGGCAGAAGTGGTTTCCAGGGGAAACGATTTCGGTAGGCATTGGTCAGGGGGCAGTTGCTGTCACGCCAATCCAGCTCGTCAGAGCCATAGGCGCCATCGCGAGTGGCGGAAGGATGGTACATCCTCACGTTACAAATCCAAAAGATTTACCGCCCAACGTGGTTCCAGCATCCGGCGTACCGGATGAAGTGACGCTTCCTCTGGATCCGCAGAACTGGACCATCATTACAGACGCTATGGCGGACGTGGTCAGTCCGCTCGGAACCGCTGGGCTGTCACACATTGAAGGGGTTGACTTTGCGGGCAAAACCGGCACGGCGCAGACAATCTCGAACGCCGCAAAAGCCAAGCTGGCAAATGGGAAGTCTCGGTTTCGCGATAATGCCTGGTTTGTGGGTGTAGAGCCCCGGCGCAATCCAGAAATTGTGGTTTGCGTTCTGATGGAGGCTGGGGATGAGGGTTACCTTGCCGCTCGAGTAGCCGCTCAGGTGGTGAAGTTTTACGCGGAAAAGCAGCGTCGACAGCCAACGAGCGTCGCGGTCGGGAAAGCAGCAAACGGAAAAGTTGAAGTTGGGGCGCTGTGGACGTCGCATGACGGGAAGGATGGCAAGCCGGACAAGCTAAATGGCGGGAAATTCGAGCTTGATTTGTCGAAGCGTCACTTGCCCCTGGCGACAGCTGCGCCGGGGTTGAATTGATGTATGCACGAACAACAGGGTCCCTCGACTCGTAGTTGAATTGGCGGAGCGGCTCCAACCGCTTCGCTCGGGATAACAAGGCTTTATGGTGGGAGTTTGCTAGAAGCTAGGAGCTAAAAGCTAGAGCCGGTTTTTTATGGCGCGCAATATTTCATTCCGGGATTTCGATTGGGTGCTGGTGGCGTTCGTGCTGATCATCTGCACGCTGGGTGTAATTGAGATCCGCAGCGCTACGCTGCACACGAAATTTGCCGGGGTACACGTCAAGCAGATGTATTGGATTCTAGGCGGCTTCGGCGGCATGTTGCTGATGAGCGTGTTGAACTATCAAGCGCTGTTGGAGCAGGTGCACTGGATGTACATCGTGGGGGTGGCCTCGCTCATGTCGGTGCTGGTGTTTGGCCAGAAATACCTGGGCGCGCGCCGATGGGTGAAGCTGCCCGGGGGAAATCACTTTCAACCTTCGGAATGGGTGAAGCTGATTCTTATTTTGGCGGTGGCCAAGTATTTTGCCGACCTGCAACATCGCGAGCTTTCCTGGACGGATTTCATCAAAGCCGGAGCCATCGTCGGAGTCCCAATGCTCATGGTTCTGGCGCAGCCAGACCTCGGGACCGCGCTGACGTATCTACCAATTGCCATCGTCGGCCTTTTCCTGGGCGGAATTCGTTGGAAACAGGCGCTGGCGATCGTGCTGCTCGCCGGGCTAGCGATGCCCTTAGCATGGCATCACTTGAAGGATTATCAGAAACAGCGCTTGGTGAGTTTCATGGCCCCGGATAACGATCCTCGGGGCGCGGGTTATCACGTTAAGCAATCAGAAATTGCAGTCGGCTCGGGTGGAATTTGGGGCAGCAGTTCGGGATCGCAAACACACCTCGCCTTCCTACCCGAACCGCACACGGATTTCATCTTTGCCGCATTCTCAGAGGAACATGGTTTTGTAGGAGCTCTGGGTGTGCTGCTGTTATACTTTATTGTGCTGATGCGTTTGACCCAGAATGCACAAACAGCGCCCGACCGTGCTGGCACGTTTATTGTGATGGGTGTTGTGGCCGTCCTGACCTTTCATATACTGGTCAATATCGGCATGGTGGTTGGCTTTATGCCGGTCACCGGAATACCGTTGCCCCTGATGAGCTACGGAGGGTCATCGGTACTGTTCATGTTTTTAGCGCTGGGGATGGTGATGAACGTCCGCATGCGCCGCTTCGTGAACTGAAGCGAAAAATTGCTCGTGTGGCGCGGACATTCGTGTCCGCCAAACGCAGTAGGAAAGTTTGTAGATGTAGTCAGACGTGAGTGTCTGACCTAAAAATTACGTTCGTCCTCGCGTGAAGAGGGCAATCGCCGGCATCAGAGACAAAGCCGGATAGGATTTGAAGTACGAGCACGGGCGGGTAACGGCCCCCTCAGACTACGCAAGTCGCGGAATCGAGAGAGCGGTCACAAACCCGGGCAGATTGCGATCAGTGAAAAGATTTCTGCACGTACAGAACTCAGACAGCTTCGTTCTATCAGGAACGGCGCAGTACAAGTCTGTTTTAGTCCGCTTATCGCAGCTTCAAGCATCCCTTCCCCTAAACCTATGTCTCTGATCCGGTGAAGCCGTAGCCGCGGAACGGCTGCGGACCGGAGTTTCAATGACAAAAGAATTGTTCGTGTCTTCCACCCCGCATGAGACCAAAGTCGGCATGGTGGAGGATGATCAACTGGCAGAAGTGTATCTGGAGCGTGAGAACGAATACACGCTTGCGGGATCGATCTACAAAGGCCGTGTCACGCGGGTTTTGCCGGGAATGCAGTCAGCATTCGTGGACATCGGGCTGGAACGCGACGCATTCCTGTATGTCTCCGACTTTATGGAGCTGCAGGACCAGGATGAGGACCTGGATGAAGTTCCGACTGGGAGAACGGTGCAAAACGCGAGTTCGCCAGCACAGAGTTCCCAATCCGGAGGGAAAACTGGAAGCAGTGAAGAGAACGAAGACCGGTCGTTGAAAGACTCAGCGTCCGAGACCGCAGTAGCTGGTGGCACTCCCTCTCCGCGCGAGGAGCGAGACCGAAGCTGGCGCGGACGCAGGAGACGAGGAGGCCGTCGCGATCGCTTCCAGCGGCAGCCACAAAGCGAATCTCGTCCAGAGCGTGAAGAATATGGGCCGCCGCCGGGTTACGAGCCGATTCTCCTGCCGGGCGAATCGATTTCGAAATATCGCGGCCGCCGAACATCGGCGAATGCAGCTCAGGCGGTTGCGGGGGCTGATGTGATCGCGGAAGACTCTCATGCTGCAATTTCTGAAAGCTTCCCGCAAGACGAGCCGCTATTCGCTGGAATATCGAGTCGTTCACCGGAGACTGAACCTCTCAATGAGCGGCCTGCTGAGCGGGAACCGGATTCGTCCGCCAATGATTTAACTGCGGCGTCCGAAGTTGGGCCTGAAGATTGGGGCCGCGAGCAGAAGCGGTTGCACGAACAGAGTGTGACGGCAGTATTTGGACAGACGGCTGAAGAACAGCAGGAAAACGAAGAGATAAATCAGACCGCGGACGCAAGGGAAGCAGAACCTTCAGCATCGGTGTCAGGGCGTCCTGAGCAAACATTCGAAGAAGAAGAAATTGACGAAGAAGAAGCGGATATTTCCGCTTACGTCGAGGAACTCGAAGAGGAAGGCGCATTCGATGAGTTTGAAGAAGAAACTCATGCTGCAGGAGAAGAGCCGGGCGCATCGGAGCAGATAGCTGCGTCCGCCGAAAGCGGAGCAAACATAGTTCCCTTCTCTGCTGAAGCTGTTTCGGAGGAGACCGCTGACGTCGAGCAATCAGTTGAAGACGTCGACGAAGCCGCGGAGGAAGAAGCGGAACTCGAAGAGGCGCAGGCGGAAGCTGAAGCTCTATTGGCGGCCGAAGGTGTAAGCAATGGCACGATCGATGCTCGCGCTGAGGTCCGGGCTCCGGCAGCTACGGCGGCGTATACGCAGCGCGCGTATCGGCCGGGCTATGATCGCGCGCGGCGCGGGCGACGCCCGAGCGGCCGGCGCGTCCGTCGCAACCAGCCCCAGAACTTGCCGCAGATCACAGACCTCCTAAAAGAAGGCCAGGAAATTCTGGTACAGATTGCAAAAGAGCCGATCGGGAAAAAAGGCGCGCGAATTACAAGTCACATTGCCCTTCCCGGCCGCTTTCTCGTATACATGCCAACCGTGAACCATACCGGCGTCTCGCGCAAGATTGCTTCTGAAGAAGAACGCCAGCGTCTGAAGCGCATTATCCAAAGCGAGCGCGAAAACGGACATGGCGGATTTATTGTTCGAACTGCCGCTCAAGGTGCAGACGAAAACGAACTGCGAGCGGACATTCGATTTCTAAAAGGATTGTGGAACGAAATTCGCACGCGGGCGGAGAATGGCAAATCGCCAGCATTGATCTATCACGATCTGAACGTTGTCGAGCGCATTTTGCGCGACCAGGTAACATCGGACTTCTCTGCCATCTGGGTCGACACCGAACAGGAATACGAGCGCATACTGAGATTCGCAAACCGTTTTCAACCAGCTCTTGTCCGTCGCGTGAAGCTCTACACGAAAGAGACGCCGCTATTCGAGCAGTTCGGATTGAAAGAAGAAATCGACAAAGCGCTCAAATCGAAAGTCTGGCTCAAGAGCGGCGGTTACATCGTCATCAATCAAACCGAAGCTCTGGTCGCGATCGATGTGAACACAGGCAAGTACGTCGGCAAGACGGCGCGCCTGGAAGACACAATTGTCAAGACCAATGTGGATGCGATTAAAGAGATCGTCCGGCAGATTCGGCTGCGGGATCTTGGCGGGATTATCGTCATCGACTTCATCGATATGGACGAGCGGCGCAATCGGCAGAAAGTCATGCAGGCTTTGGAAGAAGCGCTGAAGAGCGATCGATCGCCGTCAAAGGTGCTCCAGTTTAATGATTTCGGCCTGGTTGCGATCACGCGAAAACGGGTCAAGCAATCCCTTGAGCGCACGATCGGCTCGCCGTGTCCATATTGCGAGGCGACTGGCTTCGTGAAGAACGTGAACACTGTATGCAACGAAATCTACATTGAGATGCGGAAGTTAGCGAAAGATCTGGAGCATTCGGATGTAATGCTACGCGTGAATCCGGAAGTCGCCAAAGCGCTCAAGACAAACAACGGCCGCTGGCTGAACGAACTGGAAGAGCTGACGAAGAAAACGATCATCGTGAAGAGCGATGCGGCGCTGCACCAGGAGAAGTTCGATATCAACTAGCTGTCGGCCGTCAGTCGTCAGCCTCAGCAAAACACACAAAAGCGGGCCTTTTGGGCCCGTTTTCTTGCTGAGCGTTTATCTCCGGCGAAATCGACTCTTTTCCAACTGAGATCGAACGAGCGGCTGTACATCGGGCGACTTACCTAGCTCCGTTCTTCCGCCACCTTCGTACCAAAGAAGAGCTTCTTCGTAAGCTTTCCTCAAGACTGGATCCTGAATCCAATCGCTAAAGAACTTGCGGAAAACGCCTTTCTCGAGCAGGTGTTCGAGTGTTGCGTTGATGATGCAGATACGTACCTCTTCCGAGCTGCGCTTGTAAATCTCACCCAGCCAGCGCTTCCAGTCCTCCATTACGGACCTGGGCACGTCAGGATTTTCCCAGTGAGAGGCAAGCACATTCACGAGATCCCAGCCTGCCGAATACCTGCTGTCTAACCACTCACCGTCGGGATTTTCGATGAAGCAGCGTTCGTAATAGTGCCTTACAAATCTCAAGTACTCATCTAGCGAGAGCCCGGGGTCCAGTTGAAAGCGGTGGTTACCCAATGTTGAATAGACGAAACCAAGTACTTCGATGTCCTCAATGGACATCCACTGTCGAAATAGTGCCCCAGGGATGACTTTGATCTTGGGAGACCATTCGGAGTTGTTGGGACGGTTCCACAGCATGTCAATGATTTCGTCGAGGTTTGACTCCGGCCGCATGACACCATTATTTCGATCCGTCACAGTTGTCTCAAGTTACCCATGTGTCCGCTGATCTTTCCGCAATAGCTCAAAAATCGGTGGACGTACGCCCATTTCTATGTCACACTAACTGTGTGAGTACAATTCGCACACACGTTGTTCTTCCTGAAGACCTGGTGCGAGAAATCGACGAACTCGTCGGCCCTCGTGGGCGAAGTGCGTTTATTGAAGAGACGGCCCGAGACGCGGTCCGGCGCAAACGTCTGCTGCGGTTCCTGCGAAGACACGAGCCTGCATGGAAACAAGAAAATCACCCTGAACTTGCCAAGGGTGCCGCGGAATGGGTCCGAAAACTACGGGCTGAAGGCGAACGCGCCACCCAACGACGTTTGAAGGGCAAACAATAGCTGGATGAAGCTCCTTTTGGACACCTCAGTCCTAATTGACATCCTTCGATTGCAACACCGGCGGAAGGAACTGCTTGCGGGGCTCGCCGAGGAAGGACATCGCCTGAGCACTACGGCTGTGAACGTTGCCGAAATCTATTCGGGCATTCGTCCGGGTGAGCAAAATCGAACAATTGAGTTGCTGGAATGTTTAGAGTGTTATGCGATCGATGCCGCCGTCGGTGAACACGCGGGAAGGCTTAAAAACCTTTGGGCAAAGCGAGGGCATGTCCTCGCCCTGCCAGATGTATGTGTAGCGGCGGTCGCGATCGAACAGGATTGCGCACTGCTGACCGACAATCGACGACACTTTCCCATGCCAGAGCTGACCCTTTATCCCCTGCCCTAGTCGTCGCCTGCCGCTGCGCCTTTTGCCTCTGGCGCGCCGTTCAAGCTCCGTTCAGCGATGCCGCTGTATTCGCGAAGCTTCTTCAGCGAAGCCTGAATCTCTTCGACGTGCTGGCGATGCCCACGCTGCGAGGCCATTGCTGAGACGCGCTCTGCATTGCTTGCCGCATTACTTCCGATTTCGAGTAGGGTGGCCAGAGAATCTGCGTGCACCTTCCAGAGTGAGGCAGAATTCGTGGCGCGCTTCAGCTCTTCCCATTCGGTGATGATTCGTGCTGTGACAGCGACAATACGTAGCAGCACGCGTGCAACACCGGCACGCAGGCTTTTTTCTTCCAGAAAATCCGCACAATAAGCATCCGCTTCGGAAGGTGTGAGAGTCAGGTTAAAGAACCGCATGGGTACTACCTGACGGAACTTCGGGTCGGCAACGCGGACAAAAATTCGTATCGACTCCTCCACCTTGAGGAGCTTGGTCTCTTCGGCGGCGAGTTGCTGCGAATTGACTGCCTTCCGGACCGCGTTCAAATTAAACGCCTTGGCGGACGGGTTGGCACCTTTAGCAGCTGGTTTTGCCGGCGCTGCCGTTGCCTTTCCGCCACGACGCATTGGCGGCACTTGCTCGAGCGTCTGCTTCAGGCGCGACACGCGGCGGAACTTGTCGAGCGCTTGCCCATAGTCCAATTCGAGCAGGTTGTTTTCATCCATTGCCTTCACGTGCTCGACCGTGACATCTACGCCATCGACACTGCCCAGGATCGTGCCGCCCTGCTCTTCCAGGTCCCCTGCAAACTTCTTGATATGTTTGGTTGCGTCACGGAAAAGCTCATCGAACTTCAGCCCGAACATCGCGTTGTACGGGGCAATCGTTGCCAGAACTGCGGGATGGAAAAACGATTCATCGAGGTTTTGCTTGATCTGGCGAACTGTCTGAATAACTCCGGAGTCGAGCAAAGAATTGAAATCACGAAACTGCGAAACCTCTTCTTCAAGGGCATCGAAACGGCGCAGCACTTGAACATGTTCTTCCGGCAGCGATAGCAGGTCCGCATCCGCGAGGATTTCAATGAGAGCGATTTCGAACGGTGAAAGCGGGAGAGAACCATCAAGCCCGTAGCCGCGTTGCTCCCACTGACCGGGCACTCGGGGATGCCGATAAAGAAACGTTACGATGATGTCGGCTTTGTCGCGGTCGAAGTCGCTGTGATCCTTTTTTCGGACGAAATAGCGCAACATGGCTTCTGCGATCTCGGGGTCTGTGTCGTCAGAGAAAGCGCGCCGAAGCATGGCAGGGGTAATGGCCATATCAAGCAGGCGCAACCAGCGGCGCATGGCCATAAGCATGCCCGTGACGTCGTCCTCGCCTTGCAAGGAGACCGTCTCAAGACCCGCAGGAACCGGAACTTCGCCATCAACTGCATCCTGCAAGAGCTTTTCGTAGAAGCCCTGAACAGTCGCCAGGATGGCAAGTTCCCATTTGGGATCTTCCACCAATAGATTTCCCTCGTCGGAACTTTACGAATCGATTCAGGATAAATATTGCCAGAGAGCGAGATTACCGGATAGTTACCTTAGTAAGAGAGGCGCTGGTGCGGTGTCCGAGCCGAGGGAACTCGCGGGCGACATTGAATCATTCAATCACTGAATCATTGGAAACTATACAGTCGGCAACGCATGATTCAGTCTTCGATGATTCAACGATTCAATGCTTTCAGAATTTCGCGCGCGGCGTTTGCTCCGGAGCCGCCAGTGAGCCCGATTCCCGGATGCGTGCCCGATCCACATAGATAGAGGTTACGAATGGGAGTCCGGTAACGAGCCCAATCTAGAAACGGACGCATGGTGAAGATTTGATCCAGCGCCAGTTCGCCGTGAAAAATGTGACCGCCCGTTAAACCGTACGTCTGCTCAAAATCGAGCGGTGTGATGATTTGCCGCGCCATGATTTTGTCGGGGAGATCCGGTGCATATTGCGCCAGAGTTTTTGTCACTGTATTACCGAGCGCCTCTTTATGATCGTTCCAGGTGCCCTGTTTCAATTTATACGGCGCATATTGCATGTAGATCGACATGACGTGCTTGCCTTCAGAGGCGAGAGAAGGATCAGTCAAGGTGGGAATTGTAACTTCGAGATATGGAGCGCGTGAAAAGCTTCCGTATTTCGATTCGTCGAAGGCGCGCTCGAGATAGTCGATCTCAGGACCGATTTGAATGCGGGCTTTGAGAGCCTCGGTGTTCCCGTTCAGAGCGGTGAAATTCGGTAAGGCGGATAAGGCCAGGTTCACCTTTGCCACGGTTCCATTCATACGGTAATTCTGCAGGCGTTTGGTGAAGGTGGGTGATAACAGAGATGGATCGGTAAGTTTGAGGAATGTGCATTTCGGATCGGCGTTCGAAACAACGGCTCGCGCATCGAATTCCTCTCCTGAGGAGAGGACCACTCCGTGTGCTGCTTCATTTCTGATTTTGATGTAGGCGACTTCAGCGCCGGTGCGAATTTCGGCTCCGGCTTTCTGGGCGGCAACGGCCATGGCTTGAGTGATGGCACCGATTCCGCCGGCAGCAAAATAGTTTGCGCCTCCCGGGTTGGGATCGGCCGCAGCACGAAGCAGCAACACAAGGCTTGTGCCTGCGGACCATGGCCCAAGGGATGTCCCGAAAATTCCGCGCGCGGCAATGGTGGCGCGCAAAAGATCGTTCTCGAAAAATTCGGAGACCAGATCGGCGACCGCCATTGGTCCCCAGCGCAGCAGGTCGTAGGTGCTTTTCTTTCCTAGACCTCTGATGGAGCGGCCGAGTTGGAGAAAATTGAAGATGTCAGACTTTGTTGGGCTCGCGATTTCCGGCGGCGTAGTCGCCAGAGCTTTAGAGATTACGCGCGCGGTTTTATCAAGAGCTGAGTGGAAGTCGAGGTATCGTGCGGCATCTCTTTTCGAAAGCTTCGAGATTTCCTGCGCGGCTTTGTCGAGATCGCGAGGGAGAACCAGGGCACAATTCTCGGGAGATAGCGACGTGACAGCAATCTGCGGCACGATCATCTTCAGCCCGTGTCTATCGAGCTGCATGTCGCGAACCACATCGGCCCGCAACGGACCAGCAGAGTGGGCGAGAATCGAGGAACGAAATCCAGGATGAAACTCTTCCGTGATCGCCGCGCCACCAACCTGATCACGACGCTCGAGCACGAGCGGCTTATATCCGGCTTTAGCAAGGTAGAACGCGGTGACTAGGCCATTATGGCCAGCGCCGATGATGATGATGTCGCGAGAGTTAGGCATTGTGCTCTGTGGTTGTCCTCTGTATAACTCTGTGTTCTTCGCGGTCAGGTTCTCACTTTTTTACGGAAAAGTTCTCACCACAGGGGCAGAGCGTTATACAGAGCAAACCCCGGGAGAAATTTAGCCTACGTCTTTCATTACCTCCAACGCCGCCAATCTTCCTGGTGCGCCCATGATGCCGCCGCCCGGGTGCGTGGCTGAGCCGCACACGTAGAGGTTACTGATCGGCGTGCGAAATCGCGCCCACCCGGGTGCAGGACGCAAAAAGAACAACTGTTCGAGCGACAGCTCGCCCTGAAAAATATTTCCTTCGCTCAGTCCCCATTCACGTTCGAGATCGAGCGGCGTGACAACTTGCTTGTGAAGAATGATGTTCCTCAGATTCGGCGCGTACTCGGCAATTGTGTTGATCACTGTGTTTCCGAAATCGTCGCGTAGTTGGTCCCAGTTCAATCCAGGCTTGAGTTTGTAAGGCGCATATTGCACGAAGCAAGAAAGCACGTGTTTTCCCGGAGGCGCAACGCTGGGGTCAGTGAGCGAGGGAATCACCATGTCGATATAGGGACGGCTGGAAAACATCCCGTACTTGGCTTCGTCGTAGGCGCGCTCCATGTATTCGACTGCGGGGGAAATCGAAATTGCTCCGCGAAGATGAGCGCCAGCTCCGGGCAGGCATTTGAAATCCGGGAGAGCGTCGAGGGCAAGATTCACTTTGCCGGAAGATCCGCGGAATTTGTAGCGTTTCACTTCATCGACGAAGTCGGCCGGCAAATTTCCGTTGTCGATGAACTCAATAAATGTATGTCTGGGATCGACGCTCGATGAAATGACTCTGCCATAGACTTCATCACCATTTTTCAGAGCAACTCCAACCGCACGGCCTTTCTTCACGATGATTTTTGAAACCGGCGCTTGCTTGCGAATCTCGACTCCGGCTTCAAGCGCAGCTTCGGCGATGGCGTTTGAAATTCCGCCTGTGCCACCGCGGGCGAATCCCCACGCGCGGAATGCACCATCAATCTCTCCCATGTAGTGGTGCAGCAGTACGTAGGCTGTGCCGGGCGAGCGCACGCCGAGAAAAGTGCCGATAATGCCGGAGGCCGACATCGTGGCCTTGAGCACGTCGGTTTCAAACCACTGGTCCAGAAAATCAGCGGCGCTCATGGTCATAAGCTGGACTAGGTTGTAGCGATCCTGCGACAAGAGCTTCTGAAAGCGCCGTCCCATGAACAAAAGCTTCGAAAGGTCTTTTGGATTAAGCCCGGTCGGATCGGGTGGAACCATATCCAGAATGGGCTTTACGAAATGGCACATCGGCTGCATCGCTTTGCCGAAATCTTCGTAGGCATCAGCATCGAGGCGCGAGTGGCGGGCGATTTCGCGATATGTTTTGCCGTGATCGTTCACCCGCCACAGATAATCGCCACTCGGCATGGGAGTGAACGTTCCATCGAGCGGAAGAATTTCGAGTCCGTGACGCGGAAGATCAAGATCACGAATAATTTCCGGTCGAAGAAGCGACACAACATAGGAGCAGACCGAGAACTTAAATCCGGGAAACACTTCTTCCGTTACCGCCGCACCCCCGAGCACGTGACGGCGCTCCAGCACCAACACTTTCTTGCCGGCGCGGGCCAGGTAGGCGGCATGCGTGAGCCCGTTATGCCCGCCTCCAATGACGATGACGTCGTAAGTGTTTGCCATTAGCCTTTTAGGCAGCTCGTTTGTGTCGCTACGTTATTTCCATCAGCGCCCGCGAAAGTCCCGCCGCTGGAAACTGGGGCGTCGCGCCTAAATTCGACGCCACCCATGCGCCCAGGCGGTTAGCCAACTCGTTTATCTTCGGCAGAGGACGTTTCTCCAACAATCCATGGACAAGTGCTGCCGTGAACGCGTCTCCCGCACCGATCGTATCTTTTACCCTGACTCGAAATCCACTGTGCTCGTCGACGCCATCTTGACTGCAAAGCAGTGCTCCGTGTTCCCCGCGTGTTATGCACACCAGCCTCAGATCAAATTGCTCGATCAAAGTCTGACAAAACAATATATCGGTGTTGTTAGTTATCGCGAGCAGCTCGCGCATTCGCGGCACTTCCTCGTGATTCAGCTTCACCACATTTGCCAATTTGAGAGATTCAACAATGATTTCAGCGGAATAAAAGCTCTGTCTCAAGTTCACGTCTAATACACGTAGCGCATCCGACCGGGTCGTGGCGACGAAATTGCGAATCGCGGCTCGCGATCCCGCGGAGCGTTGTGCAAGGGAGCCAAAACAAACTGCATCTACTTCGCTTGCCAGGCGCCGCAATTCCGGCGTCCACTCTATGAAATCCCATGCCACCGGCTGAACGATTTCAAACGTCGGCTGCCCGGCACCATCCAAGCGGACTTGAACTACTCCTGTGGGATGCACAGGATCCGCTTGCAGGAATTGATCGCCAATGGCGGCTTTCGTCAGTTCCTCGCGAATCTCCTTCCCGAGAAGATCATTTCCCACACGGCTGAGCACAATTGCGTTCTCGCCTAGTAGATGTGAACAGTAGGCGAAATTCGCGGGAGCACCGCCTACTTGCTTTCCCGACGGCAAAAGATCCCACAATATTTCCCCGATTCCAACCACGGTATGAGCGTGCGGCATGGGTGTCACGACTGGGAGAGTTGTCCGCAATCCTATTCAATATGGGCCGCACGAATTCCCATTCGAATGCGAACCCGAATCACTTCTGCTCCAACTCTCTTCTCGCCTTCAGCAAATCCTTCTTCTGCTCTGGCGTCACGTTCGGATATTCCAGGTTCAACTCCTCCATGGTATTCACAATTGCTGCGGCGACGACCAGGCGCGTAAACCATTTGTTGTCAGCCGGCACCACATACCATGGAGAATGCTTCTTCGAGGTTGCCGCAATCATCTCTTCGTACGCCTGCATGTAGTCGTCCCAGCACTCCCGTTCGCGGACATCGGCCGCAGAAAACTTCCAATTCTTTTCGGGGGTATCCAGGCGCGCCATGAATCTTCGCTTCTGCTCCCTCTTCGAAAGATTCAGAAAAAACTTCCGCACGACCACACCGTTGCGCGCCAAATAGCGTTCGAAGTTCGCCATGTCTTCGAACCGCTCCTGCCAAATATTCTTCCCAAGGAGTTCCTCGGGTATGCGCTCATTCTTCAGAATGTTCGAGTGCACGCGTACGACCAGCACCTCTTCGTAATACGAGCGGTTAAAAATTCCAATGTGCCCACGCTCTGGCAATCTGTAAGCGGCCCGCCACATGTAGGCGTGGTTCAACTCCTCCTGGGAGGGCTGCTTGAACGCGTGCACCTGGCAGCCCTGCGGGTTTACACCGGACATGACGTGCTTGATCACACCGTCCTTGCCTGCCGCGTCCATGGCCTGCAAAATTATCAGCAGGGCCCACTGACCCTGCGCATATAACTTGTCCTGCAACTCGCGCATATCGGCGATGCTTTTGTCGAGCAACTCCTGGGCGTGCTCTTTCGACCGGAAATGTGCAGTATCAGCGGGATCAAACTTCTTCAACTGAAACTTTTTTCTGTGGTCCACACGATATCGGTCCGCCAAGTTACCCGCCCAACTCATACCTGCTCCGCTCGTTGCGTTGAAATTAACTGGCGAGTGTACCATCCCGCCCGAGATCGGCATTTTCGGCACTTTAAGACGGGCTCATTCAGGGTTGCTAGTCCTGCGTACTTTCGGAGATCGGACGTTCCCCCACTTTTAGCCCAGCACCATCTTGTTAGGTTCTGTTAGATTTCGATCAAATCCGGCAGCACCTCCTATTACTACCTTAGGCGCCAAAACGATTCTGCTACAGTCTTTTCCCTATGGAAAATAAGGTTTGCCCGTGTAGAATCTGAATGGAGTATTGGAGCTTGCCAAAGTTTGAAGAATGTATTCAGCGCCTAGAAAAGATCGTTCAGGAGCTGGAGCAGGGCGATGTGCCGCTTGAAAAGTCACTCACCTTGTTTGAAGAAGGCATGCAGCTTTCGGGTTCCTGTCGGAAGGAACTGGAAGAGGCTGAGGGCAAAGTAGAAGTTCTGCTGAAACAGAGCGGCAAACTCCAGGCCGAACCGTTCGAACGTTAAATTCCAGCCGAACGCATACTGGTAAGACTTGTACTAACGCTCGGGCTTGTAGAGCGAGCTAGCCAGGGCAAAACTGCTGGCATCTGCCCATCAGGTGCGGCATATAGGAGTTCCCCCATGCAGCACACGAACGTTGTTCTTCTTCAGAGTGATCCCAAAATTGCACAAACCCTTGCCGCGTTGCTCGCTGATTCTTTTCATCGTGTTCACGTGGCTAGGTCAGTAGAAGAACTCCATCGGGAAGCGGCCAAGCACCATCCGAGCGCAATCGTGCTGGATCTCGAGTCTGCGCCTCTGACCGAAGTGGAAACGTTGAAAAGGGAATTTGAACATGTGAAGGTAATCTGCAATCACCGTGTGGCGGATGAAGAGATGTGGACTCAGACTCTGAGCGCCGGTGCCGATGATTGCTGCCCGTCATCTGATATGCGCGGAATACTCTCGGCCACGGTGAGGGCGAACCCAATGCGGAGCATCGCGGCAGCCTAAAACATTGCAATTGATCAGAAGAGGCGTCCGGCAACGGGAGCTTTTTTTGGTTAAACGTTACCTGCTTGCCAATTTTTGGTTAAACGTTACCTGCTTGCGAAAAGGGTACTTACGGCCGGCGATCCGCTCACCTCACATGGCGAAAACCCAGAAGCAAGACAATCCCTTTCATTTTCAACACACTCACTGGTACATTTCATGCTGCAAATCAACTTTCCTGATTGTGTGACTCTGCTAACTTACAGCTAAACAACGCCGAATCTCAGGTGATTCCGGCTCACTTCGTACAGGATTTTCCTTAAGGGGTACTCTCAAGCTCCGTTTTCCAGGGAGAATTGTGTCTACTCGCGCCTGAGTTTCGCCAGGGGGTACAAGAGCGTGAAAAAAATCTACCTATTCGGGATTTCAGCATTACTTTGTTGTGCTTTCGCTTGTGGTGGAGGCAAGATCGGTGCGGGGTCGACTGAGAACGCAGGTTCTGCAGGCCCCGCGGCTTCGAGCAGGTTCGCGGCGGGAATTGCACATGTCGCCGGCAATTACGGATTCACCAACAACAATTATCTGGTCGAGGGTGCAGAGAAGATCAGCCAGCTCGGAAGCGATTCCATATTCATATATTTGACGCCATGGTTTCGCTCGCAATATCCGGATAAATCTTTGGCCAGCTGGCCAGCGACTGACCCGGCGAATGTTGCGCAATTGGCGCAGACCGCACCGTACGATGCAGTGTTTCACCTTCCCTTCAAGACCATCGTACTGACGGTATACACTTTCGCGAACAAGGACTATTTGCCCGGCTTCGCGCAGTCGCAACAGATGCAAAACGCTGAGCGGGAGGAGTTCTATCAGCTCACGACGTATCTTTACTCGCGATTTTCTGGAACTGGAAAGACGTTCATCCTGAAAAACTGGGAAGGCGATTGGGTGGGATTGGGAGGCGAAGGCACTTCCACTACCGTGAACATTCCAGAAAACACGGTGCAAGACATGATTGCGTGGCTGAAGGCGCGGCAGGCGGGCGTGACCAAGGCCAGGAACGAGGCGAATGACTCCAGCGTGACGGTTTTGAATGGCGTTGAGGTGAACCGTGTCCTCGATTACGCGCAACAAGGATTGACACGCGTGATCAATGCCGTTGTGCCGCCGGTGAAGGCCGATATGGTCACGTATTCATCGTATGACTCGACGGCCGTCGGCAACGATGCGGGATCGATGGAAAAGGCAATGAACCAAGCTTTGAACAGCATTAAAAAACTGGCGCCGGATCCGATGGGCTTGGGCAATCGCCGAATTGTGATCTCAGAATATGGATTGTTTGAGAACCAATTGGCCGGAGGAATCACATGGCGCCCCAGAGCAATTCTAAGCACGGCAAAGAACGCAGGCATTTACGGGGCGTTCTTGTGGGATGTGTTTGATAATGAGTGCAACCAGCCTGGTGGTCAACCTGCGGCAGTTGACACTCCCGTGGGAAATCCGTCGCGACCGGCTGACTCGAATTGCAGGGGCTTGTGGGCAGTGCGACCAGATGGCAGCACGAGTCCGGTGGTCAAGGTGCTGAAGCAGTATTGGTGAGGGTGGGATACCTCGAGATAACGCCGACGGGGGGCGCGCGCCACTACACCATCTAATGTTCGTAGCCAGGCCCGCGCAAAGCCCGACCTGGCCGCTCGTCGGTAATCTTCCCTTCAAATACAACCGGCTTTCCGTTCACGAATACGTACTTCACTCCCACGGAATAGCGTAGAGGATCGTTGTAGGTAGCGACATCCTGAACAGTTGCCGGATCGAAGACTGCAATATCGGCCATCATTCCTGGTCGGAGAATCCCCCGGTCGGTGATTCCAACACGGCTGGCGGCGAGCGAGGTCATTTTGCGTACCGCTTCTTCCAGGCTCATAGTGTGCTCTTTGCGAACATACTCGGCGAGTACGCGCGTGAATGTTCCGAAGGCACGTGGGTGAGCTTTGGTTTCGCTGAGTGGACCATCTTCGGCTTGTTCTGGGGAGTCCGACCCCAACGTGACCAGTGGATTTGAGACTGCGGCGCGAACGTCGGCTTCGTCCATGATTGAGATCACGACCTGACTCTCACCGCCGTCGGCGATGGCGACGTCCATGGCGGCGTCCTTAGGATCTTTGCCCATCGCACGGCCAATCTCCACGAAATTCATCCCTTCATATTTGCGAAGATCGGGATTCAAAACTTGAATGAGCATCACACCTGCTCCGCCACCGGAACCCAGCCATTGGTTCTCCCAAGTTGCACTGGGCTCTTCCATCTCTTTTTGTGCGCGCGCCCGCTGGGCGGGATCCCTCAGGCGAGCGAGCATTTGATCGGTTCCACCTTCCGCGACCCAGCTTGGGAAACAGGCGATCAGACCATTCGAGGCTCTGGTGTATGAATAGACGCTCGCGGCGACATCGATTCCGCGGGCGCGAGCGGCTTCGATTCTGCGAAGTACTTCCGGCATTTTGCCAAAATTTTCTCGATATGCGGTTTTCAAGTGCCAGATGGTCGTAGAGATTTGCGCACGCTGCGCTATGGCGAAGACCTCATCGAGTGAGGGGAAAATTTGGTCGGCTTCTGAGCGCTGGTGTGTGAAGTAAACACCGCCATAGCTGGTTGCAACTTTAGCCAGCTCGACAATTTCGTCTGTCGAGGCGAAACTGTCGGGCACATACTGCAATGCGGTGCTGAGACCAAACGCGCCCTGCTGCATCGCCTGGGCAACCACTTGCTTCATTTGGTCGAGTTCGGCGGACGTAGCTGGTCGGTTATCTTTGCCGATCACATAATTGCGCACGCCGCCGGCCCCGACAAATGTTCCCAGATTGATGGCTGGCCTCGCGCGCTCGAAATGTCGAAAGTATTCGTCGAGCGATCGCCAGTCGAGAGCGACGTGAAACTTTTCGGCAGTGGGCCGAAGGTCCTCGAGCAGGCGGTCGTTTACAGGCGCAATGGAAGTTCCCTCGCCGGTAATTTCGGTTGTCACACCTTGAGTAATCTTGCTCGCGGCACGGCCGTCAATAAGAAGATTAAATTCGGATTGACCTTGAACATCGATGAAACCTGGCGAGATGACGAGGCCGGTGGCATCGATGCGTTGTTTGGCTGGGGCCGTATGAAGATCGCCCATGGCGGCGATGCGATCGCCATTAATGGCAATGTCGCCGTAATGCCAGGCTGCTCCGGTGCCATCGACGATGCGGCCGTGAGAGAGGATAACGTCGTAAGTAGGTTGTTGGGCTCGGGCGGTGATTGTCAATAACGCAAACGCCAGAACTAGACAGGTGGCGAAGAACCCGCGAGAATGCCCGCTCCTCCACTTTAAATAGATTCTTGTATGGATCATTAGAACTGGGGATGATAACCCATCGCCGCCTTAATAGGTCCATCAATGATTCTGATTGTTATACTTCACCTGAATGCTCGCGCAAACTCTCGAAAACGGACGCAAGCTGACCGACGCCGCGCTGGAACGACTGATACCGGGATCCGACGTCCCTCCGCCTTCCATTCATCGGGCGATGCGGCACAGCGTTTTTGCGGGGGGAAAACGAATTCGTCCTATTTTGTGCATGGAGGCAGGCGGTGCGGTTGCAGGCCAATTGCCGGCGGGAATTGAGGAACTTGGAGCGGCTCTGGAAATGCTGCACACGTATTCTCTGATCCATGATGATCTTCCTGCTCTCGACAATGATGACCTTCGGCGGGGGCGGCCGACTTGCCACAAAGTCTTCGGAGAAGCCGTCGCGATCCTTGCCGGTGATGCGCTGCAAACACAAGCTTACGAAGTACTCTCGCAATTGCAATGTCCGCCCGAGGCTCGGGTCAAGATCATTGAAGAAATTGCGCGTGGCACGGGAACAGTGAACGGAATGATCGGAGGGCAGGTGGTCGATCTCGAAGCCGAGCGGACCAGGCCCGACGCGAACACGCTCGAGTACATTCACCTCTCAAAAACCGCGGCATTAATCACAGCCAGCGTAGTCACAGGCGGCATCTATGGAAGTGCAACTCCGGCCCAAGTGGAAGACTTGCGACGGTTCGGTCGCGCAATTGGATTGGCGTTCCAAATAGTCGATGACGTACTGGATGTGACGCAGACTTCCGAGCAATTGGGTAAGACCGCAGGAAAAGATATTGCTTCGGAAAAGGCGACGTATCCGGGTTTGTTCGGGCTAGAGGAGTCGCGGAAAAAAGCGGACGCGTTATTGCACGAGGCATATCGCGCGATAGAAAGTCTTGGGTCGAAAGGCGAGACATTGAAAGGTCTGGCGCAGTTTTTGGTTGAGAGAAAAAATTAATGTGCTCGAGCGTTCTCGAACGCTCGACAGAGAACACGAAGGACGCAGAGAAGAGCCACAGAGCAGGTCTTGTCAGGACGCGAACGAAGCCCAAAACTGCACACGTTCCCGGGCAGAACTGTGTTGAATTACTCAGGTACAAATAAACGAAGATGATATCTGGAAGCCATAGGCGCCTTAACGTTATACTTACCTCCAGAGATCCTCAGATCACTTCAAAGGCAGTTCTCACCTTGCTTTTGTCAAAGGCTCAATGAAAAAGACGGTTTCTCCCCGCATTGCTTATTTTTCGATGGAGATTGCACTCGAACCTGATATCCCCACGTATTCGGGTGGCTTGGGCATTTTGGCCGGCGACACGTTGCGCTCAGCTGCAGATTTGGGCACGCCCGTCGTGGCGGTGACGCTCGCTTATCGCAAGGGGTATTTTCGCCAAATTCTGGATGCAAACGGAAATCAGTTTGAGCAGCCGCAAGAGTGGGAGCCGGAACGGCAGGTCACGGCTGTAGGGCCACGCGCCACAGTCGAGATCGAGGGGCGTTCGGTTTCAATCCGAGCCTGGAAATACACAATTACAGGAATCACGGGCGAGACCGTGCCTGTTTATCTGCTCGACACGGACTTGCCGGAAAACGGGGAATACGATCGTTCGTTGACGGATTCCTTGTACGGCGGGGACCAGCGGTATCGGTTGGCACAGGAAATTGTGCTGGGACTAGGTGGTTTTCAGCTCCTGCAAAAACTGTACTCGGGACAGATCGAAACCTATCACATGAACGAGGGCCACTCGGCACTGCTTTCGCTCGGATTACTTGAGCGACGCCTAGACCAGAGTTTTGCTGGCAGGTTGAAGCAACTCGACATTGATGGGGTGCGGAACATGTGCATATTCACTACGCACACGCCTGTGCCTGCAGGACATGATCAGTTCCCGCGAAGTCTGGTTTCGCAGGTGTTGGGAGGCGAGCAGCTCGGGCTACTCGACGAGGCCGAGGCGTGGGAGCGCGACGCGCTGAACATGACCTATCTTGCGCTGCGGTTCTCCGGATATGTGAACGGCGTCGCCATGCGGCATGGCGAAGTTTCGCGCGGGATGTTTCCTGAGTACGCGAAGGAGATCAGCGCGATCACGAATGGTGTTCACGCGATCACATGGACATCGCCTGCGTTCAGCGGGCTTTTCGACTCTTATATTCCCGGATGGCGAACTGACAACAACTATCTGAGGTATGCGATCAGTATTCCTTTGCCGGCAATTCGCGAGGCCCATGCCGAAGCAAAGACTGAGCTACTTGCGGAGATTGGTCGCGCCTACGGCGTTCAGCTCGATCCGAAAGTTTTCACCATAGGTTTTGCGCGACGGGCAAGTACTTACAAGCGTGCCGATCTTCTCTTTCAGGATCCCGAGCGGCTTCGGAAAATTGCTCGCGAAATCGGACCTATTCAGCTCGTCTATGGCGGAAAAGCGCATCCACACGATGAAGGCGGTAAGAATTTGATTCGCCGAGTGCTTGACGGCTCTGCTTCTCTCTCGGACGTAATCCGCACGGTATACGTTGAGAATTACGATATGCGGTGGGGGCGGTTGATCACTTCCGGGGTGGATATCTGGCTCAACAATCCGATGCGGCCGCAGGAAGCTTCTGGCACGAGTGGCATGAAAGCCGCTCTGAACGGGGTGCCCAGCTTTAGTGTGGTGGACGGCTGGTGGGCCGAGGGACACATTGAAGGGGTGACCGGCTGGTCGATTGGCAATGACGAATTAGCCGAGGACCAAGCCGTGGAGCTTGGAAACCTTTATGACAAGTTGGAGCGTGAAATTGTGCCGATGTTCTACGGCCGACCGAACCGTTTCACAGAGATCATGCGATTCTCTATCGCGCTGAACGGCTCATTCTTTAACACGCAGCGCATGGTCTTGCAGTACATCTCAAACGCTTACAAGATGAATCGTGAAGTCGCAGCGCCGGAAGCGCGAGTATAGCCAACGCTTCTGCGTTTGATCCGAAGTACTCTGTGGATTTCCTCTGGTGGAACACCGTGTTTTCTGTGGTTAGATTTTTCAAAATCCTTGACGCAGAGAACACGGTGTCTCACAGAGAACCCCCACAGAGATAAACATGTCTTTCTTCCTTGAAACTCCACGCTTAATTCTTCGTGAATACGCTGACGCTGATATTCCAAAACTTGTTTCACTGATCGGAGCACCCGAAGTTGCGGCTACCACGCTTCGTATCCCGCACCCTTATGAAGAAAAGCACGCGCGCGAATTTCTCTCCAGCATTGCAAAAGAGAATGAGCTTCGCCTCGGGATTAGCCTGCAGAATGATGGACGGCTGATCGGGGGAATCGGACTACATCCGCAGATGCAGCATCGTCGCGCCGAACTCGGTTACTGGATCGGTGTACCGTTCTGGGGAAATGGGTATGCCACAGAAGCAGCGCGCGAAGTGGTTCGGTACGGATTTGAGCACCTAAAGCTACAGCGCATTTTTGCCGGACACTTCGAAGGCAATGGCGCATCACGCTCTGTACTGCTTAAGCTCGGGATGCGATACGAAGGATGCGCACGCCAGTCGGTGGTGAAGTCAGGAAAGTCGATTGATGTTCATGTTTATGCAATTTTGCGCGAGGAGTACGCAGGTTCCTGATTTCTCCGAGCCCCGCCTTGTGTTACAACAAATGCGACGGCGATGGAGTTCGCCATAACCGCCCGCACCAAACGTTCCCAAGAGGCCTTTGCATAACGGCCTTTAATTACGAACGACGCGCGCTGATAACTCCTACCATTTTGGTAAGGAGAACCGTGTGCGCACCATAAGCGATCTGCTTGTTATTTCCATTGGCGCCATCTTCGGCGCCAATGCCCGTTGGGTCATCAGCCGTTTCGCTGCGAAAATCCTTGGACCGGTATTCCCCTACGGAACCCTGTTCATTAATGTCGCGGGCAGCTTCATCGTGGGATTTTTCATGATCTGGAGCACGCAGCGTGTGCTGCTCGACCCACGGTGGCGACTGTTGATCGTTGTTGGGTTTTGCGGAGCGTTTACTACGTTTTCCAGCTTTGCCTACGAAACCATGGTGTACTTCGAGCAGGGACAGTGGATACTGCTGTTCACGAATTTCCTGTCCAATAATTTGCTTTGTTTGGCTGCAGCGTTGGCGGGCATGGCGCTGGCAAGGGTGCTGTAAAATGCCTGATCACATGGCAGTCCAGGTCACGATTTATTTGAACGAAGCCGACAAGTGGCAAGGCAAGCCGCTGCATTTGGCAATTCTCAACTATCTGCACGACGAGAATGTTTTTGCGGCTTGCGTGTTGCATGCGGTAGCAGGATTTTTAGGGCGGCAGCGGGTAAAGACGAGCCATCTCGTCGATGCCGGTGGCAAGCTGCCGGTGATCATTATTTTCGTTGATACCGATGAACACGTGAGCCGGGTATTGCCGAAGCTGAAAGAAATGGCCGCGCACCGGCTGGTCGTGAGAGAGAATGTCGTGATCGAGCAAGGCAATTTGGGATAAGCGAAAAGAGCGGCGGATGTATGGCAGCGCTTCCTCACAGGCATGAATCTCCTGTCGTATAATCTTCCCGATGTTTGTTGTGTTGAGCCGATTCGTTATCGCGAATGAAATGCATCAGGCAGTGAAGAAGGCATTCCAAGAGCGGCCGCACTCGATCGATTCATATCCAGGCTTTATTCGCCTGGACGTTCTAAGCCCACAAGAGAACCCCAAGGAAATTTGGCTGATTACCTATTGGACTGGACGCGAACACTTTGAGAAATGGCATGGCAGCCATCTTTATCGCGAGTCGCACGCCGGCATTCCAAAGGGATTGAAGCTTGTGCCAAACAGCGTTAGTTTAAGTTTTTTTGAGCATGTCACCTCGTAAGAAGATCAGCTCATCCCCTTCGATTTCCGCAAGCGCGGCCCAATGGCTTGATCAAAGGATTAATTCATTCTGTGTAGCCGTTACAAATGCAATTTTTACAAGCCATCCAGAGTTAGACCAAAAGTACGGACAAGCCGGCCGTCAGAAATGCGAGCAAGATACGGCCTATCATCTTCACTACCTTGCGGAAGCCGTCTTGATCGACTCAGAGGCAATGTTCAATGACTATGCAGGGTGGGCCAAGGTCATGCTGTTTGCGCGTGGTATCGCTCCAGCAGACCTGATGTGGAATCTGCGCACAATCGGCGAGGTGCTAACATCGAACGCGCCGCCAAACTTGCGGCGTACATTTGCGCGATTTATCAATTCAGCTTGCACTGCACTGGCGTCGAAGCCAAGTACATTGCCAAGTTTTATTAAGAGTCAATATCCGCTTGCGACGATGGCGAACTCGTACTTGAACTCGTTACTGATTCTGGATCGGGAGACGGCGTTCTCCACCGCAATGCAGGCATTGGAGAAAGGCCTCAGCATTACAAAGTTTCTTGAAGAAGTGATTTATCCAGTTCAGCAGGAAGTAGGGCGGCTATGGCAGGAGAACCGGATCAGCGTCCTACAGGAACACTACTGCACCGCCGCGACCGATCTTCTACTTGCTCGTTTGCAGCAGAAGTATCGTGGCGTCCCGAGAAGCGTCAAGGCGCTGGCTGTCTGTGTGGATGGAGAAGAACACTGCTTAGGGCTGAAAATGTTTTCCGATCTGCTGGAATCGGACGGCTGGAAGGTGGCCTACATTGGCCCGAAATGCCCAACAGGCGATGTATTGCGGCATGTGAGAGACTCTACTCCTGACTTGGTAGCAATCTCAGTCGCTACTCCTCTCAACCTCGCGAAAGCCAGAGATCTGACTTTGAGAATCAAATCACTTCCGCTTAAGGAACATCCTTTTGTGATCGCAGGCGGCGGGGCATTTACCGGCGATACGGAGCTTTGGAAAAGCTTAGGAGCAGACGGCGGCGCAAGAAATATCTCTGAGGGACTGGCCCTTGCCAATCGGCTTGTGGAATCCGCCACACGACATTGAAGAACTTCAGGATGGTTCCGCGTCAATGAATCCCGCGCTCGACATTCTTGCTATTGCCGCGCATCGTGACGATGTTGAACAGACCTGCGGCGGGACGCTGCTCAGGATGGCAGAGCGAGGACAGCGTACGGGCATTCTCGATCTGACTCGCGGCGAGATGGGAACGCGCGGGTCTGCGGAAGACCGCGAACGTGAAGCCAAAGAGGCGGCGAAGATCCTGCGCGTCTCGTGGCGCGAGGCGCTTGACATACCCGATGGTCGCGTCGAGAACACGTGGGAAAACCGCTTGAAAGTTGCGCGCGTGATTCAGCAGACGCGGCCGCGAGTGGTGGTACTTCCCTACTGGAAAGGCCGGCATCCTGACCATTACACCGCATCGAAGCTCGGCTACGAGGCGTGCTTTTTGGCAGGACTTGCAAAATTAGACATTGAGCGGGCCCTCAGCAGTCGGCAATCAGCATTCAGCCAGGTTGCATCGGCGGTGGCGAGCGTGGTGGCCGGAGAAAAGCAGATTCAGCCGTCAGCGGCTAAAGACGATGACGGTTCGCCTAGTGGCGGCATGACTGGAAGTCGTGCCCTTCCCGATTTCGCGCCACATCGCCCATACAAGATTATCTACGCGACGCTCTATTACGATATCCGGCCCACATTCGTCGTCGACATCACCGAACAATTCGAAGCACGATTCGAATCGCTGATGGCGTATAAAACGCAGTTCAGCGATCAGGAAGCCGGCAAAGACATCTTTCCCGCCCGGGATGAAATCCGCGCGCGCGTGGAAGCGATGGCTCGATTCTACGGCATGCTGGCCGGAGTAACTTACGCAGAGCCGTTTCTGCAGAAGGAAGTTGGCTTGGTCGATGATGTCATAACGATTCCGGTGAAGTCGATTTAGCGACTGCCTTGTGCGGCCCGCTAACGCGCCATCATCACGGTCGTTTGTAATAACAGCCGGTTCCCTCTCCCCGCGGAGATGCTAGTTGTCGGAGATATTTCCAGGTTCGCCCGTTCGCGCTGCATTCCATATCGGATATGGAACTCCTGCCAATCGATTTATCGCAAGGGCCTGAAGAACAAGCAGGAACACAGCTATTTCGATGATCACCAACTCGCGTGGCTTCGAAATGATCCCGAGCGAAACAATCAGCGTAGTCGCACCAGCCGGGGGATGGCTAACATCGAGCAGCACCATCAAGGCGCCGGTCGCCGACAAAGACAATGCTGCTGCTAGAATTCTTGGCCAAAAGATGCCCGGATGAACACCGAACGGCTGTGCGCCGGCACCGGTAACTGCGAACGCCGCGTAACCACAGAGAAGGCCTACTGCATGCCCGATGATCGTATTCCTAGGGCTCGAGGCTTTCGTCATTGGGGAAAAAAACAGAAGATACGCAGTGGGACCGAGCGAGGGAAAAACGAATGGATTCCGGCTCACCAGAGCCAAAACCGCAAGCACGCCAATCGTGACAAAACCATTCACGAACACATAAGCAGAGCGCACCAGCCGATGAGGGAAGCGATCCAGCAACCAAACCAGCCGCAGCCGGCGCAACATGGAGAGAATATGGTCCGAATCGGGGCGCTCGGAGAATGGCGAGTTGGGATTTCGCATCAGATGTTGGGCAGCAGATCGAAATATTCGTCGTCTTCGTTCTTGCCTCCCTCTCCTTTACCGAGCAGCTTTTCAGATTCGATGAACTCAATGCGCTCGATCCATTTCACCATCTTGTAGCCAAGCTGGTTCTCCACCCGCAGCCTCAGTGGTGCTCCATAAACTTCCGCTAGCCGCTCGCCATTCATGCGGGTCGCAAGCATGCATTGCGGTTTGAGCAGGTTTTCAAGGCTCTGCGTGTCGTAGTAATGCCCACCGTAAAGGGCCTCGCCAAATGAGAAGAAGGCGGCTACTTTCGCTTCCGGTTTTGGTTTCACTATTTCAATAAGTTTTTTCATGGGGAGACCGCCCCACTTCGCAATTCCGCTCCAACCCTGAATGCAATGGTGCATGGTGATGTGTTCGACTTCTCCCATCTGCTCCAGGTCGTCAATCGAGAGTTCAACCGGATGTTCAACCAGGCCCGTGACTTTCAATCGGAAATCTTTAAAGTCAGTTTCCGCCAGATGCTTCCAATCGTCTCGCACCGGCAGTTTTCCGTTCGGCCAGAAGTATGGTGATATCTGCTGCTCTGAGTATTTCTGCTCCGGCAACAGGCGATTCAAAGTGAGAAGCTGCATGGGGTAGGTCACGACCTTGAGCGCATGTTGCAGGCCCCGCGGATGGTGCCATGAAATGTAATGGGCCGCAACCCAGGAAAGGATGACAACGGCAATGCCGATAAATCCGAGATACATGCCCATGGGATTTTGATCGTCAGTGCCCATCACAATGTGGTTCATGTTGCGGGCAAATCCGGTCATCACGACTAGCGTGACGTGAACAACCAAAAATGAAAGAAACCCCAGCATGTTCAGGAAGTGAATCGAGCGGGCCGACTGCCGTCCGCCGAAGACCCGTGGATACCACTGGAAGCGGTTGACTACTGCCGGAGACATTGCAATTCCGGTTGCAATTGCCAAGGGGCCAAACACAAACACGACCGTGAAATATGCGAGTTGCTGCAGTGCGTTGTAACCGTAAAAGCCATTCGGCTCAGGCGGAAGATGAAACGTGGCGTAGTGGACGAATGTGTTCCACGCTTGCAACAGAACTGTCGGCGATGTCGGCACGATCCGGAGCCACTGCTGGGTATCGAACAGCATGATGATGAAGAAAATTCCTGTAATGATGAATCCGTGCACATCGATGAAATGCCAGATTCGAGCTACGCCGATGGTGTGCCGGTATCCGGGTGTTCCCACTAGGGGCGAAATATAACGGGCGTCATCCTTGGCCGTCCAAAGCCGGTCGCGAGGGACGTTGAGCGGCGTGAAACGAATCCATTCAGTGCCGGGCGTGCAACCATCATTGAAATAGAGACGCGGATGGTCCATCAGAATCGAAAGCCCGCTGCGGATCAGCATCATTACAAAGAAAAAGTTAAAGAAGTGGCAATAGCGGACCCAGACCGGAAAGCCATGCGGCCCGGAAAAGTTGTCGGGATAAATTTGCGGAACCGGCGGAACGGGCGGTAGGCCTGCAACCGCAACTTCGACCCATGCCGCAACAACTACGCTTACGATGAAAGCAACGATCCCGACCAGAATGGAAGGGCGAATCCAAACACGGAATCGGCGATCAGGAGGATAGTGAACTGCCCGATGTGCGGAATCGAAGGAAATCATGCCGTCTCCCGAGTAGTATCGGTAACACATCTTGATTCGCTAAATAGCTCAAAGGATTTGAAAAATGCCTCTTTCAGGTGAGTTGTAAGAACTGACTCAATACCTTCCGGACTACTTTCTGTTTTGGATCCATAACATTGCGCATCTCACGAAATATGGGTAGCACCTGGCTTGCGCTAGCCTTCTTCGTTCTGGAGGCGACGGCGCAGACGCCTTCACATTTCACCTCTCGCGCAAATCTGGTTCCTGTTCCAACGCTGGTCCGCGACGCCAATGGAGACGCAGTATATGGTCTGCATGTGGAAGATTTCATTATTGAGGACGACGGCATTGCGCAAACCGTGCACCTGAACGAAGAAGCGGAGCCTGAGCCGTTGTCGATAATGATTGCAGTCCAGTGCGGCCGACGCGCTAGCCGTGAATTCAAAAAAATAAGCGGCTTGGCTTCCATGCTAGACCCGGCACTAAGCAACGGTTATAACGAAGCCGCAGTGCTTGTTTTCGACAGCAAGCTTCATTTCGTCCGTGACTTCACAAGCAATGCTGATGAGGTTGAAGAGCCTTTGAGGAATTTACAGTCGGGCGACGGCGGTGCTGCGATTCTCGACGCAGTGGCGTATTCGGCGAGACTGCTCGCCAGGCGTGAGCAAGGTCACCAGCTCATTCTCCTGCTTATAAGCGAAACCCGCGACCACGGCAGCAAGTTCACGAAGCTCGACGACGTTGTTCGGCTGATTGGAGAAAACAACATTTCCGTGTTCGCGGTCTCCTTCTCGCCTTATGTCTCAAAGCAACTGGACACGCTTCATGGCCGAAATCAGGATGAATGGACTTCAAACATCGATCTGCTCGAAAAAATGACGGACATCAGAGAGGCATTGCGGAAAAACATTCCCGGCGCTCTGGTCTCAATGACAGGAGCAGAATCCGAATCGTTCGCTACCCGGAATGCATTCGAAACTGACCTGACTGCATTCTCGAATCACCTGCACAGTCGATATCAGCTGAGCTTTCAGCCCAACGACCCGCAACCGGGTTTACATCACATTCGCGTGAGGCTGCGTGATCCGCGGAAGAATTACCAAACACTTTCCAGAGCCTCCTATTGGGTCGACGAAACACGATGAGCTATTGGACAACGATGTCCGACCAACACGAGCAGAAGTGGTTCATAGCTATGCTATAATCCGTTTTCGCCTGCTTCGTTTCGAGGCAATGACGTGATCCCCTCTGACGGAGGCGTTCCGATCACGAATCAGCAAATTTCGATTACTTGAACGCGAGGTCTCACTATG